>Ga0209718_1001090_pt1 | contig 32468 bp, 6 predicted proteins | sample AD_JPNAS1_MetaG_FD_184420 | JGI IMG/M metagenome (GOLD analysis project Ga0209718, IMG submission 184420) | Active sludge microbial communities of municipal wastewater-treating anaerobic digesters from Japan - AD_JPNAS1_MetaG (SPAdes) (version 2) | ecosystem: Engineered > Bioreactor > Anaerobic >...
AGCTCTTGAGGCTTCTGCTCCCGATATCACTGATGCAGATGATGATTTTATAGGAAGTGGAACAAGTGCTCCTTATTGGAAAATACGCAATACAGCTTATGTTTTAGGAACACATCCCGGGTCTTCTGCTTCTGATTACAAAGGCCCTTATCAATATGGAGAGTTTGCATATTGGGAATCTTCCGAACTCTATCCTTGTAATACAGAATTATGGGGAGATCTTGCCAACACTCCTATTCGTCATCATAAGTTTCCTGATGTAGCTGTTTCTCCAATATTTGAATCAAAAGCCTTCACTTCCCTTAATGGGATGGTGGTAGAGAATAATGCTGTATTCCCCATTGGTGTAAAAGTAGATAAGGATACAATATTAGCCCTTATCAATGCCTCCACTGATTTATCCCTTCAAGAGAAAGAAGAAATAGTAGGATTCAGGATACTAAGGGGAGATAGGAACAATAATAAGTCCATTGTAGCAAAAGGTATTCTCAGGAATGTAAATAAATACACAAGGGATGGGAAGGATTATTATTTTGCTAATTATCCCTATAATGATTTACACGAAGATCCATTTATAAATAGTACAAATAATGCTTTTGAAGATGAATGTGAAAGTTTTGATATAATTATAAGTGAATTAATTTCTGATCCTGATGGGGGACCAGATTTTGCACAAATAAGATATGTAGATTGTAATACAAATAGAGCAGTTATTAAACCTTATAATTCAATAGGTTCACATCCTCGATTATGTTCTATTGGTAAACCAGTCTTTTTATATGGAGATGGAGTAATAAAATATAGTAACTACGATAAGTATGATGTATGGGTAAAGGGAGCATGTCCTGGATTTAGATATCAGTATAATGATATTGAAGTAGGATTAACTAGTAAATGGATTAGAAATAGTGATGGTACTAAGCATCTAAAAGTAGTTATAGGTAGTAAAGTTAATTGTGTAGAGCAATGTGATGCAAAAAGATGGTGTGATGGCAAGGTAAAAATAGCATATAGAGGAACCGTAATTAATGCGACATGTCCAACACCAGATCCTCTTTCTGGACCAAGTATTGACGATGGTGATAAACTCATATTTAACTCTCCTGAAACATCATTTGGACAACCTTTTCTTGGTGATATATTAAAACTTGAGAGTACAATATATGGGAAAGGGCAAGCACATTTTACAGAGGTTCTCAAGAATGCAAAGTATAGGCTTCTTTCAAAAGAAGCTCAGATAGATGCATTAAATAGTTCTGTAGATATAGCTGATATTACAGACGAGTTTAATGTAGAAGCTATGTTTGCTGCATATCAGGCTTACTTACAGATATATATTAATGGAATAACAAGAAAGAATTATGCTTATTCCTTTAATTCAATAGCAAACTACAACAGTAATGTTCCTGTTGCTAATGGACTTGGTATTAAACAACGCAATATTGATAAATCTTCCTATCTTATTCCTGCTGTTGTTTCTGTAGATGGAGATAATATAAATAATTGGTATAGAGAAAGTTCTGTTTATATCAAAACTGCTGGTGAAGTTCTTCCATTTGCATCTACAGCAGATACTGTAGAGAATTCAAGATTTACAATAAGTGGAAAAACTAATTGTAGTAATCCAGGAGAGATAGAAGAGATACAGGTAGTGTCTTATTATGCCTCCATGAAGAAGGACTTCATTAATCAATGGGGACAAATCTATACCTATAACACAATCAGTACAGGATATGAAAGGATGTTCAATAAACCTTCTGATTGCACCACAACAACCAGTACCACTCTTGAGCAAGGTGTTCCTGTTGTAGAAACTATATTTGGTGGAGATACTTTTATATGCAAATTTGCATTTAAAACAAAGCTTCCCTTCTTTATTGATAATAGGGTGGGTGCTCCTGACGATAGTGATATATTCTACGATGAAATAGGTAACATAGCCTATCCAAAGTATTGGCACTCTTCAAGATCAGTTCTTGAAGATTATGGAATGCCTCCTATAGATGATGATATTGATAAGAATCCTGGAACTTTTGTAAACTTCATTTCATATAAAGCTCATAATTTTGATTGCCCTAATGATACGACAGTTGAAACAGGAACAGGAAGAACCTTCTATGATGGATATTTCTACCTGTTTGCATATGGAGTTCCAAGTTTCTATTGTGAAAGTTCATACAATGTTGATTTAAGGCAAGCATTCAATAATAGGGAAGGAGACTTTTGGCCCCATGTAGGAACAAGTATTCCTGATGATTGGGTCCAAGAGAGTTTTGTCTCAATAGCTCATGACAACACCTATTATTACAACACCACCTATTCAAAGCAAAATAAGGAGAATTATTTCTCTCACCTTCCTGCTGATTGGGATGGTGATGATTGTCGCATACATTATCCATTCAGGGGTGTATATTCCGATTTACAGAATAATGATGCAGATAACAGGGTAAATGCATGGAGGATATACAGAGCTACTTCCTATTATGACTTTCCTCAGAACTTTGGTAATTTCACCTCTATTGATGGAATACAGAATAGTGCTATCCTTGCAAGGTTTGAGAATAAGACTCTCCTCTATGGAAATCTCCTTACGATAGATACAAGCAATCCTCAGGCTGCTTATATAGGGAATCCCACATTATTTAAAGGGGCTCCTCCTGTAGACTTTGCAGAGACAGACTTAGGGTATATGGGAAGTCAGCATAAGATGCTATTAAAAATCCCTCAAGGTCAAATCTCTATTGATGCCAAGAGAGGTCATGTATTTCTTATACAGGGAACCAATGCAATAGATATTTCAGGATTTGGTTCAGGAATGAATAGGTTCTTCACAGACCATCTTCCATTTCAGATAATTAAATGGTTTCCTGACATGGAAATTGACAATCATTACAACGGAATAGGTTTACACGCTGTATATGATTCCAAGTTTGAGAGAGTGATAATTACGAAGTTGGATTATGCTCCGTTGGTAGAAGGTATTGAATATGACCCAACCACCAATACCTTCACTCTAGAGAGGAGAATTATCACTCTTGAGGATACAGACTATTTCTGTAACAAGTCATGGACTGTCTCTTATAATCTGAATACAAAAAGTTGGATTTCGTTTCATTCCTACCTTCCTAATTTCTACATAGGAGAAACCAATTTCTTCTATTCAGGATTGAATGGGTGTTGCGATGAATTTGATTTTATAGCTCAGACAACTCCTATTACCACTACAAGCACTACTACAGACAACTCATCTATTACCACCACCTCAAGTACAACAATGGAGGATGCAAGTTGTGATATTATCGGAGAAGTGATAGAGATATGTGAGTCTCTCACTACCACCACAAGTAGCACTCTCTGTATAAGACCTTTGGGATTGGATGCTGTTGATTTGATTGTCGGATATGTCACTCCTGCTGGCAAGTTGATTGGTTCAACTGCATCCAGACTGCTTGCCTGTTCAGCAATGTCCTATATCACTGATAATCCTCTTACGGTTCCTCTTACTATTTCTGCATATTCAGATGGTTCTTATATATTGGGAACACAATTCTATGCAAACAATGGGACACAGGATTGTTCATGCATTCCTAATGGTTGGTATTTCAGCTCTGAATCTGCTGAATATTGCTATGTATTCCATGTTGTTAATTGCGTAATAGTAGAATTGGTAGATTGCTGTCTTACAACAACCACCACTACTACTGCTGTTCCAACCACCACCACTACAACCACCTGTGAAGGATGTATACAATACCTGATTGAAAACATTGGTAGTGTAGAATCACCTGTATTATTCAATACTGTAACATGTAATGGCGATGAGTTAGTAAAAATAGTAATTCATGATCTTGATCAGCTCAGTTGCAGTGAACCTGATTCAGTGGTTGCGCAATCTCCTGAGTATAGTAGAATAACACCAATTGATTGTTGCTATCAGGCTCCTATCACTACTACTTCCACTACCACTCAGGAGGTCACCACAACGACATCAACGACAGTAGAGGATGTTACCACTACAACTACTACCACCGTAGAAGATGTCACTACAACCTCTACTACGACTAATGAGGACACCACTACAACTACCACCACCGGTATTGAAGATACTACCACCACTTCCACTACTAATGAAGGTGAGACCACCACTACCACTACAACAGAGGTAGAGGTAACTACTACCACTACCACTAGTACTATTGAAGAAAGTACTACCACTACCACTACAGAAGAAATTATAACCACCACTACTACGACAACTGAAGAGACTTGCCTTAATAACAACTATGGATTCCTCTATAACTACTATGCTGTAGTAGATGAGCGTAATATTGCTCCTGAAGGCTGGAGAGTTCCTACTGAAGCTGACTTTGATATTCTCATAGCTACTGCTGGAGGAGAAGTGAATGGTGGACAACATCTCAAATCTTCCAATTCAGATTTCTGGAATATTGCAGGAGATAATTCAACAGGATTTGGTGCTGTTGGTGGAGGAGTAAGGTCAGGATATAATGGTGCGTATGCTTGGAAGAATAACCTTGGATACTATCATTCAAGCGATTTCGTAATGAATGGTGGAACTCCCTACAACATAATCCTTGATTTGTCTTCAAGTACTAATCATGCTTACACTACCGCAATCAGTGCAATAAACTACGGACTGTCTGTAAGATTGATTAAGGAAGACAGTGTGGATGAAGGGTATATGTGTGACAATGATAACAATATATATCCTACGGTTAAGATTGGAAATCAGGTATGGATGGCTCAAAACCTTGCCACTATCACTTATAGGAATGGCGAAGCAATCTCAGGTCCATCATATAGTAATGGTCAGTGGCCTCTTATTGCTGGAGAAGCATATTGCAGCTATCTTGATCTTGAACTGTGCAATGAGTTTGAAAAGTGCACAACTACTACGACCACCACACTTCCTTGTGACCTATCCATTATCATCACTGATGTTGTACAGGTTACCACTACCACTACCACCACTATAACTTGTGAATTAGATGTGGAACTTGATGACATTGTATGTGAAACCACCACTACAACTACAACTGTAGAACCTACCACAACCACCACCACAACTGCTATACTAACAACAACGACAAGCACTACTTTAGAACCTACAACAACATCAACAACTCTACCGTAATGGCACAGATAACATTCATAATAAGTGGAGGAACCCCTGATTACACGGTAACTATAGAGGGGTATATGGGAAGTCCTTCTGAATGGGTATTTAATGCACCAGGTCAATATACCATACAGGTAGATTATCAAGAAGCATACAGATTATTGATAGTGGATTCAAGAGGTTGCACATCAAGTGATGACTATGGTTATACAAGACCTGATTCTTTGATCAACTTTTATATAATATCCAGAGTTAATTTCAATGACGGAACTAATGTTTACATAAAAGACATGACTCCTCAGGATGCTTGTGATGCATTGCTTGCTAAATGTGAGGACACTTTAGCAAATGGGCATCAGGGAGGAACTGGTCAAATTGCAAATAATCCACCATTGATAGGCGATACTGTATATGCTTATTGGTATACAGATAGCTTGATTAAGTTCAATGACGGTACATTTATTTTTACTACAGCATGGAATGGTTCAAGATGTGGTGTTGATAAATACATAGGTCATATAGAGAACGGTATAATTACAGATTTAGTTTTGTGTGTTCCTCCCACCACTACTACAACTACAACAACATCTCCATAGATTTATTACATTTGTATAAAATGAATTATGTCTAAACTTGTATACATAAAAATCACTCAAACAGGTCCTACATCAGGACCATTTGACATATATGACCAATCAGGGAATATAATAGCAACAGGTGTCTCTAGAAGGGAGTTGATCGATGGTGTGTCCTATACGGTGGATGATGGTGTTACAACAATAAGGATGGCTTCAACGGGCATATGTAAATATGAACGTACTGTTATTCTTAATGATGGGGGTGATCATGGTTCTTCTGGAAATACAATTATCAATACAGGATGTGTATGGAGGCATTTGGACACAATAGGGCTTTATAATTCCTATTATGGAAACACACAGCCCTATGTAATAGAATATCCATTTGCATATACATATTTTGATGAACTTGTTCAGAACATAAAAGACTTTACAAGAGTATATCAATATGTCGCTGGATATGATGCTACATTCTCAACAGCAACACATATTGAAACTGATGACTATTTCTTCAATAAGGCTATTGTATACAACGGACAGCAATGCTCTGGTCTTCTTGAGCTGGTTGTTAAGCCAAGACGTAACCTTAAAGAATACATGACCTACCCTAAATACAATGTAGATAGTAAGACAATTACGTTCACAAAGAGTGACTCATGGTACAATTACAACAATTTCTGGGATGTTATGATAAATAAAGGTGTGCAGATGTTTGTTCCTTCCTGTGAGAGTATGTCTATTGATAAGGTGCTAAACCAACCCAACATGGACTATTCATATAGAAGTTTCAGAAAGGCACCAATTAGAGGGAAAGATACTAAGGTAAGACACATCCTTGACGATAGGTCTGATATTCACTTAGTTAGCCGATTTATATACGCACCAACTCAAATAAGTTACAAGTGATGGGATGGCTGGACAAATATGATGATGAGATAATAGCTCAGGGTGGTGAAACTATTCCGCTCTCAAGAGAAGACTATCTAAGACAGCAATATCAAAACCATTTAAAAGAAGAAGCTAACAAAGGAAGACAAGCTGTTCAAAAAGATATGTATGAAGCAGGAAGGGATTATTTAGCCCCAGCTATGAAAATAGCTGGTAGCTTCACTCCTGCTGGTCCCATTATAGGACTTATGGATGCTAAACAAGCTTGGGATGAAGGTAGTAGGGGATGGGCTATTGCTGGTGCTGGATTAGAAGCTCTTCCTTATGTAGGGAAAGTTATTGGGAAAACTGCTATTAAAATTACAAAAGATGTTGCTAAAGCACTCAAGCATAATTCACCATCTGATCTTTTAAAATATAATAAGTTTGCTTTTAAATTAGAAGATATACCAAGAAGTATAGAGGAAATAAAGGAATTAAATAAGATAAAAGATAGAATAAAAAATGCTTCTACTACTGATCTTATAGATTGGAAAAAATCCAGAATGTTAAATAAATCTGTTCCTAATTACGATAATACTTTTCAAGAATTTAAAAAGGATCTTTCTAAAGTACTGATAGATGCTAGAAGTGAAGGTAGGTCAATACCAGTTATACATGGTGAGTTGGAGGATGCATATTTAAATTTTGATGCTTTACATCCTAGTCCATCTATGTATGTTAAAAAAATTAAATATCCTAAGGTTAAAGTTATAGATGATATAGATAGAAGTAATGTAACGGGGTCATGGAAAAATAGAACTATTAGTAGTGGTGTTACTCGTAATAATGAAGCCGTATCTCCATTTGAAACAGGTACTGTACTTAATCATGAGTTAGACCATTATGTGTCTTTTCCTACTATAGAAGATAATATAGCAATGGAAAATTTTTTAGATTTGAGAAAATCTGATCCTTATTATATAGGAAAACGTAAGAGTGATCCATATAATATAGAATATACTCCATTTTTTGATAAAAAGGGAACAGAGATAAAAGCTAGATTAGGACAGATAAAAGATTTATTAGGTAAAACAGGAAATGAACAAGTAACAAAACCCCAACTAAGAGCAGCTTTAAAAGTTATAAATAATCAAAATAAATATAATATTGATAATAATATGTTAGATACAACAGTAGTAGACTTAACTTCTGATAATAGTCTAACTAATATATTTAACTACCAAATACCTTTTTTTAGGAGAGTTAAAGATAAAAATAAAATGCTTCAATACATGAATGACGCAACAAGCAGTCCAGTATTTACAGCACACAAACAAGGAGGAATAATTCCTAAAGCACAGGAAGGAAAGAAAGTTAAAAAATCTGTAATATTTGCTGAAAGCCCCGCATCTGATAGACCTACTTATGATATATTTGATAATAATTTACCACCATCTTTATCTAATATACAAAATGAATATATAGAAGCAGCACGTCAATATGAAATTTTACTTGATAAAGAATTAAAAGCACAGAACTATCTTAAAAATTATTTAACGGGATATACTGGATCTGATATAGAAGATGTTAAAACTACTGAATATAAATTAAAAGATAGTAATTGGGTTTCAGATGAGGAAATAAAATTATTAAATCCTTATCAAGAGTTTATAAAGCTTAGTACTGATAGAGACCAACTTTCGGAAAAATTATCTAAATTAGAATGGGACTTCTATGGCCATCCTAAAAATAAAACAATTAATAAAATAGATTCAACATTTAAAACCGAAGCAGATAATTTAAGAGATTGGTATAAAAGTAGAGGAGAAGAACTTGATGTTGTTCCTATATATGGATTACAAGATACATCAAAGGTAAATACAGCTTTAAAAGATATTGATTTACAAGATGTTGGAATAATGGGACATTCTGGTGAAATGTTGGGAGGAATTCCTCTGGAGTGGTGGAATAATAAACTAAAGGATGCAGAATATAGAAATTGTATTTTAGGAAGTTGTTATGGAGAAGAGTTAGTGCCTCTTCTTCGTGATGTAAGAAATATGTATCATACTATAGGAAATAAATGGTATGGAGTTAATCCTTCTGCCGATAGTCTTGAGAATGCATTATTTTCCACTTACGAGGAAACTAAAATAAAACCAATAAAAGGAAAAGATTATAATATTAGTAATAAATATAAGACAGGAGGAAATGTGAGCTATACACCTGAATATATTGAACAACTCAAGAGATTTGAGAATAGACCTGATAATCTTGCCTATCATTTGGATAATAAGAATATCCCTACAATTGGATGGGGACATAGGATTACAGAGGAAGAGTTGAAGCGTAAGGCTATTAAAATGGGGAAAGAATGGGTTCCTTATGAGAAATTCTCTGGAAAGGAAGGAAGACAATATGCTGACAGATTGATGGAGCTTGATGTTGCTCATCATTATAATAGACTTGAAAGACAAGTAGGGAAAGATACGCTTGCAACACTTCCTCCTGAAGTACATGATGTTCTGTTAGATATTACATATAATAGGGGTAGTTTAGGTGATTCTCTTGAATATGTAAAGAGTGGTGATATTGCAGGGCTTAGGAACTATCTTGCTGAAACATCAAAAGGATTGAAAGGGGGAGCAAAAACAAGAATGGAATGGAGAGCTAACAGAATTCCTGTTAAAACCCTTCCTCCTGTTGAAGCTCCTATTAATTATAATATAGAGAATCAATATGTCCCTGAAGTGTTACAATCAATTGCTGAACAACCCTCTACACAGAGCATAATTCCTATTCAGGACAATGAAGGTTATCGCAATCAAGAGAACTATGGAAAGCCTGTACAAATAACAAGCAATCAATCACGTACACCAATCTCTATGGAAGGCGTTCCATTCCCCATATTGGCTATGAGTGACACAGGAGAGCTTAAAATCATGATGCCTGGAGAAGAACATGAGTTTGAAGGAGGGTCTGTTACAGAGCTTCCTATGGCTCAACAGGGGGATATTATAAAATCAAACCAATTACGTACCTTTACAAAAGATTCAGGGTGGTTGAATAAATACAAAGAGCTATGAGCACAACAATAGATACAATATTAAAACTCTCAGGACATAAGAACATGAAGTCCTTTTACAAGGAATTCCCTGATGAGGCTTCCTTTATGGATAAACATGGAGGACAGTTTAAAAAGGCTATGAGAGGAGCCAGAATAAAGAAAGCTCAGGGAGGTCAAACTATGACTCCTATTACACCTATATCTACTCAGCAAGGATGGAACAATTATTATGAGACTCTTCCTACAGGTACGGAGAAGTTAGATGATATGGGACAAGGATTTGATTTAGCAGGAATGGTAGCCCCTGGAATGAAGGTAGTGGAAAATGTTATCAAAGGTTTTCAGCAATTAAAAGATGAAAAGAGGGCTCTCCAGAAAGCTAAGCAATGGAGTAAGGTATCTGATGTAAACTTACAGGCTTCACAACTCACTCCTGAACCTATTGAACGTAAATATACAAGACCAGAAGATATTATAAATACAGGAGATAAGTTCTTTCCTGTATATGGTGTAGGAACAGATGCTCTTGCAAAGAAAGGAAAGAAAATCAAGAAGGCTAATTTTGGAACTCAGGTTGGAAGTGTATTACAGGGAATAGGTAGTGACAGGCTTACAAACCTTGCTGTTGGAATGAGTGGAGGAGAAAGTGCTGGAGCTACATTTGGAGGAGCTGCTGGTGATATTATAAGCATGATACCTGGGGTGGGACCTATTGTTGGCACATTGGCAAAACCTGTACTTAGTGCTGTAGGTAATCTCATTGATACCAATCCAGAGAAAACAAAAAGATACCAAGATAGGTTTGAAGGGAACATAAACCAGATGGCTATGGGGAAAGGTATGCAGGGATTATTTAATACGAATAATGCTTACATGGCTTCTGGCGGTAATGTGAGTAATATGGAAACTGAAGGGGAATTGAGAATAGGGAGAGGGGGAGCAAAATCCCTTTCATATAACCCATTCCTTCCTGATGGAGGAGAAACAATAGAATTTACAGGGCCTTCCCATGCAGAAGGAGGAATGCCTGTTGCTTATGGGCGTAATCCTGTAGAGGTGGAAGGTGGAGAACCTGCTGTTAAATTACAGAGTGGAGGAACAGATGAGGATTTGGTGGTGTTTGGTGATTTAACTGTTCCTGGAAGAAACAAGAAATTCAAGAGTGTTGTGAAAGACATAGCAAAGGAAGAAGCAAAACAAAATAAGAAAGCTGAAAAAGCACTTCTCTCTATTGAAGACCTATCTCCTACAACTCCATTTGATAAGCTTAAATTAAATTCAGCAAAGGCAACCCTTATGGGAACCACACAAAAGCTTAAAGCGTATGCAAATGAGAAACAAAGCTTAGCCTCCCTTCAAGAGGCAATTAATCAAACAGCTAAAGAGATGAATATAGATGCCAATGCTCTCTCGAAGGGTAATATTAAAATGGCTAAGAAAGGTACAAGTATTTCCAAAGCACAAAATGGTGATACAAAACCTAAAGGTGGTAGTGATGCGTTATGGAGTGCTCTTGCTGGGCCTCCTTATATGTTAGCTCGTGGTGCGAGAGCATTAGAATCTCTTCTGGCTAAAAAGAAAAGAGAAAACTTAAATAATCCTGATGAACCTCTTTATATGTATCCTGGAAGTTCTGGCTATCCTCTGGATGAAGTGGGTGAACAAACTGCGTATGATTTTAATGTTAGAAATACTCCTTCTATTCTAAAAGGAGATTGGACAGAAAACCCAGCTTCTCGTTATAATCTACCTCCTTATTGGAAATATTTACTTGGTCGTCATATACCAGATACTAAATTTAACGCACCAAGAAGTTATAGGGAACAGAACTATATATATGGACCAGAATCAACTGCCCCTATCGTAGATTTTGGAGTAAAGTCTCAACCATCTGTAGTTACACCAATAGATAATACAGGAAGTGGAAGTACTACAAGTTCTCCTGCAACACCTACTTCTCAAACTCCTGTATCTGCACCTCAAACTCCTACAGCTAAAACTAAAGTAGTAGTGGATGATAAAGGCTTTACGGGTCCACCTACATTAGAAGATATGTTAGCTGCTACAAAGGAGTATGTAGTTCCTACATATGGAGGCAAAGAAGATGATAAAGAAGAAACAACAGATAGTGAAGAAAAGAAAAAAGGTTGGGAATATGCAATAGACGCATTAAATACATATCTCCCTTATTTCAGACCAAGTGATACAGAAAGACTTGATCCCAGACAATTGATGGGAGAGATGTTTGCTCTTACAGATAAGGAAGAACCTGTACAGGCTCAAACCTTTCAACCTCAATTGAGAAGTCCTTATTCTGTTTCATTTGCCGATCAGAAGAATGATGTAATTGCTCAGGTAAGAAGTGCTCAAAGGATGGCTGGTAACAATCCTGCTGCACAAGCTATGATTGCTTCACAAGCTATACAAGCTCTGAATAAGATTAATGCTGAAGAGTTCAGGATGAATCAGGGAATGGCTGATAAGGTATATGGGGAGAACACAGCTACAATGAATCAAGCACAATTACAGAACCTCCAAATCTTAGATAATCAATATACAAGACAGCAACAGGCTAAGTCAAACACAAAAGCAAGACTTCAGGCTGCTCTCAATTCTATAAGTGATAAGTATTTAAAGAACGAATTGAATAATAGAACGCTTGCTACATATGAGAACCTCTATAATTACAGGTTTGATGACAGGGGTAGAAAACAGAATTGGAATGCTCCTTATCAATGGAATATGGAAGGAGATACGTATGCAGGAACAAGTGGAAGAGAAGGATTACCTACTGGATACGAATATGTCTATAACTCAAGAGGGGAAAGAATTGATGTCAGAAGAATTCCTAAAACTTCTATATCTGTAGGAGATGATGATAATAAAGTAAAAAATGGTGGCAATATAGCAAGAGCTATCAAGAGTTTATAATCAACTTGATTATTTTATTTAATCAAAGAGTTTTATCTCTATAATGATTTTGATTACATTTGTTAAACAAATAATATAATAAAATGGCGAGCTGGACAGACAATCCTCAAATAGCTTTCAACCCTTACGTTCAACAACTACCCGTAGAGGCAATGGTGGGGGTTGGGACAGAACTCCAGAGACGTTATGATGAGGGTGTTCAAAAAATACAATCAAGCATAGATAGGGTTGCTGGTCTTGATATTATGAAAGACAAGCATAAGAGCTATTTACAAAGCAAACTTAATGATTTAGGGACAAGGCTTAGAACTGTTGCTGCTGGGGACTTCTCCAATTATCAGCTTACAAATCATGTAGCTGGAATGGCAAGTAGTGTTGGAAAAGATCCTGTTATAATAAATGCTGTTGTTTCTACACAAAGGATAAGAAAAGGACAATCGGATATAGAAACAGCGAGGAAAGAAGGGAAATCATCTGTTGTGAATGAGTCTTATTGGAACTATGAAGTAAATGAATGGCTGAAAGATGATAATTTAGAAAAATCCTTTGACGGTTCTTATATTCCCTATAAAGACATTGATAAGAAACTAAGAGACATTGCTAAAGAGATTCCTGAAATAGCAAGATCAGTTGATATTCCTTATAGAAGAGATGCTCAAGGGAATGTAATCTATTATCAGAAAGACAAAGCAGGAAAAGTTGTATCTGCATCTACCAATCCTGCTGAAGGAGGTTCTCCTGAGATTGATGATGCAATGCTCACTATTAAAACTAAAGGAAAGTCAGCTCAGAAACTTCTTGATAATTTCTATTCAAGCTTGGATGCTGATGATTTGAGACAGATGAAAATGGATTCTTGGTATCATTATAGGGGGGCTACCCCTGATAAATTTAAGAATGACGCTATTAAGATATATAATGATAGTAGGGAGATGTTGTCAAATCAAGTAGTTGAGTTAAATATGGAACTGACTACAGGAAAGGATATGACATCAGCTGAAAGAAGCGTAATACAGGCAAAGATTAAATCCATTAATGACAAACTTAGTGATGGCTCTCTTGAGAAGATCCGTGACGCACAAATCAAAGAAATAGATGGTGTTACCGACTTGGATGATTATAAGTATAGGCTTTATACACAAAGATATCTTACAGATAAGGCAAAAGCTCTTGCGTATGAAAGTTATGAGCAAGAGATAAAGAACAATCCATATTTTCAGGCATATATGGATAGAGCTAATCTTCAATTGGGATATGACAGGATCAGAAATGAGAATGAGAATAAGAGACTGGATCGTCAATGGGATATGACAAAGTTTTATGCAGGACTTGCAGCGAAACAACAGGAGTCAGGTATAATAGTTACTCCTGGAAGAATCCCGACTGATGTAGATCCTCCATCATTGTTAAAGCTGGATGAAGAAATTAAAGCAAAAGAAAACCAGATAAAACAACTTACAGGATCTTATGTGAATGTAATAACTCCTCCTGATATAACCGATCCTAAAAAGAAGGCAGAATACCTTGATAAATTATCACAAGAGTATGCAACAGATCCATCATTCATTAAAACTGTAAAAGATCCTAACATAAAAACCTATCTTGAAAGAAGAAGGGCTCTTGAGATTGTAATGGGGCAGAAACAGAATTTATATCAATCTGCAAGTAAAGAATCAAGTAAACTTGATGCAGATATAGCTAAGGTTCTTAGTAGCGAGGAAGGAATTAGATTTTCAGATGGTACTGGCTATTCATCAAAGGAATTATATGATATAATGGTTTCAGTGTTTAGTCTTACAAAAGATATACCCGCAACAAGTTTTAATCGTTCTACGCCTAAATTTGGTACAACTACAGAACTTGATGTTGATAAATTTGAAAAAGCATATAAAGGTACTAAATATGAGCCTCTGGCAAGAGCTATAATTAAACAGCATAGAGGTCAATCTTTAACATCTACTGAACAGATAATGATTAATAGAGCTAGTGAAATTCATAGAGATTATGGACCTAAAGTAAGAGATATTCAACAAGAAAAATTAAGAGTTGAAAGTGAATATTTAGCACGGAAAATGCCTGAAAGACAAACTATGATAGGCACTCTTGATTCAAAGAATGAACAACATAGGAGAATTATAGAAGGAGTTATTGGTAATAAAAAGCTAGAATATGAAACAGGTGGAGTTGATTCTGAATTCAAGAAGAATTTTAATCCTGAAACAATAGATAAAATGAGGGGAGATCCTCAGACAACTTATACAGTTGTTAAGAAGTATAATGAATCAGGAGGACCTACAGCAGATTTAGTTTTATCATTAGGGGGTACGACACAAATAGTTCCTATGAATAGTAGTGAATTTAATGATTTCTTTCCAAATGAAGCAAGGACAAGCCCTATAGAGAATATTAAATACATGATAATAGCTTCACCCAACAATACTACCAATATGAGTGGTAGGAAGGATGAAAGTGGGGCTGTTAATGCCTATCTTAGCGGATATAATATTCCCCTTCTTGCTAGTACTGATCTTGCAGGGATAGTCAGATTTGATATAGAGGGTGAAGCATTCAACGATGGAAGTGATAATGACATGTTTGCGATTAGGATGTATGTGAATGACGGAGGTACATGGAAAACAGATCTCATTACAGGCAATGAATTTGTTTCTGAACAGAAGATACAGGAGTTCCTAAATAACATAGGGCCCGCTACAGTTAGTGACTTTTTACGTAGAAATCAATAATATGCCAATTTTTGATAACGAACTCATAAATAATAAATCAGGGGGAGGAGGTCAGTCAAGCATACCTGATACATATTTAGGTTCTCCTGATCCTATTTCTATTAATAGAAATCTTGGTGGAGGACTTTATACAGAGTCTCAGATAGCTCAAGGAGGATTGACATTGGATCAACTTGCCAATCTTGCAGGTGGACCAGACAAACCTGCAGGTTTTGATTCTTCATTCCAGATGATACCGAGGGGTGAGTTGATGGAGAATAAGAGATATCCTCTATATGAAAGGGGAAAAGACCTTGAAAATATTTATGCGTTAAATCAAAGTTGGGCTAAACAATTAGGAAATAGTTTGGCTAAGTTCGGAGCAACAAGTATTGGTACATTTGCCCAGAGTTTCGCTACTCTTCCCAATACCATCTCTGCAATTAAGAATGGGAGTTTAACAGATTTGTCAAATCCAGATGGATATGAAGCATCAATAGACAGATGGCTGAAGAATCTTGAGGATAGATTTCCCAATTACTATAGCAGATATGAAAAGAATCATCCATATCTTGCTATGATACCTGGTTTTGCTGGATCTGCTAACTTTTGGGGAAATGGTATTCTCAAGAACCTTGGCTTTACTGTTGGTGCTATATCTGGTGCTGTTGCTCAGGATGCTCTTATAACATTGATTACAGGCGGGATAGGTACTGCTCCTGCGATAGCTGCTCAGACTACAAGAGCTGCTGCACAGATAGGGAAAGCTGCATTATGGATGAATAAGTTATTTGCAGGATCAAATAAGATTGATGATGTCATTACACTTGCTAAAGGATTGGGTAAGACTCCTCAGCAATTGATGAGTATAGAGAAGCTTGGCCAACTTGCTGCAGCGACAAAACTTGGAAATAGTGCGAGATATGCTCTTGGTATATATGGATCAGCAAGAACTGAAGCTGGAGTTGAGGCAAGGGATGGATTTATACAGGTAAGAGATGAACTGATTAATCAATACAAACTTGAGAATTACGGACAGGGACCTTCTGGTGCTGATCTTGCTGAAATAGAACAATACGCTACTGACGCAATGAATACCAGATTCGGTATAAACATGGCCCTCCTTACTGTCTCTAATTCACTTCAGTTTGGAAATCTTCTAAGGTCATTCACTTCTGCTCAGAAAGGTGTTACAGGTGGATTAGTAAAAGAGCTACAGGACATAGGAGCAGTTGGATTAGTCAAAGGTTCGTTGGATACTTTTGAAAGAAAAACTGCTGGTACAATTGCTGGCAGGGCATGGAATAAGGTAAGACCTACATTAGGTAATGTATTTACTGAAGGTGTATATGAAGAAGGTGGGCAGTTTGCAGCTGAACGAGGAACGTATGATTATTATACAAGGAAATACAAAAATCTTAGCGATCCTAATAATAGGGAGAATTGGAATAGTTTGAATGAGATAATTGACTCTACTGTATATGGTCTTTCTGAACAATTTGGTACTACGGAAGGGGTAACCAATATGATAATAGGGGGAATAACAGCCCTTATCACAGGAGGTATACAGGGAAGAGTTGATGTGATGAAAGGTAGGGGAAGAGAAGCGAGATTACAATCATCCATTAATGTCCTTAACAGGTATGGAATGACAGGTATACTTGGAAATAAGTACGACAATACTCTTAACTCTATAGGAATAGCTAAGGAAATGCAGGAAGCTGCTGCTTCAGGAGATGTATTCAGATATAAGAATCTAAAGAATGATGCTTTCTTTAATTTTGTTCATTCCCGTATTCCTACAGGATTACATGATGTTACGATTGAGCAGTTAAGTATGCTCAAGGACATTAATAAGGAAGAATTTGAAACAACATTCGGATTAGACTTTACTGCTACCAATAAGAAAACTGTTGGTGAATATGTAGATTCATTAATTGTTGCTGCCAATAATATAAAAGATACTTTTGATACAATAGATAAGACCTTTAAGAATCCTTTCAAATCCAGAATAAATCCAAAGACAGACGAAGAGATTGTTGAAAACAAGAACTATGATATTTTTGAAGATTGGAAAACAGAAATAGCGTATTATTCTACTACTATACCTGATCAAGAGAGTAGACTGGCTTCCATAGAAGGAGACATAATGAGGGTTAATCCTTCATTGAATAATGAACTTCTTTCTAACCTTACCCATTCCAAGAGTATGAGAACCCTCTCTGAAACTTATATGAATGAGGCTCAGAGATTAGAAGCATCTATAGAGTCACTTACTTCTCTTGAGGAGAAGAAAAGAATAAGGGATGATGTTAAGGCTTTAAGGTCAAATGCTCAAAAGATAAATAATGCGCTCAAGAGCAATAATTCTGAACTTTCTTTGAACACTTTTGGTGATATATTAAATTTTGAATTGAATGGTAGAGATAGTAGAAAAACTCCACAAATAACAAAGGAGAAGATTACGGAGCTTTATGAATATGGAAGAGATGTTAATAAGCTTAAATCCAGAAAAGAAAGAGCAACTAAGATTCTTGATGGTCTTGTAAGTAAGGAAGGTTTTAATAAATTCTTTGAACAGGAAGCTGAAGTAACAAGCAATATCATTTCTCAACCTCCTCCTGAAGCACCCAGTACTCCAGGTGAACCTAAATTTAAAAATAATAAAGGCAAACTACAGAAGATTGATATAGGCAGGAAATATGAAATTGCGAAACCTAAATATGTTTCTATAAAGGAAACAGGAGGTAAATTTCAGGTAGTAAAGGCTGATGGTACTGTACTTAATACATATGATACAAAAGAGGAAGCTGAAGCTGAGGTAAATGAGATAAATGAAGACGCTGATGCTCTTCGCAGTGTAGAAGTAAAAGATATTAATGCTGATGGAACCCTTGTGATAGTTGATGCTAATGGAGTATGGAGAACTATTGATCCTTCAGTGTTGAATGGATATACAGGACTGCAGACTGAAGAGGAGAGAATAAAAGAAGCAAAAGATAAACTTGACAAAGATCAGGCAGATATAGAAAATGGAACACCCTCTGATCCTCCTTCTCAGCCTACAGATAATGATTTTGATGAAAGTACGGAAGAAGATGGTGAAGAGGATAAGAGAAAGGATGAAAGTATATTATTTTCTTCCACTACATCCCTGTCTGAGGATTGGAACAAATCTGCAGATAGTCCTCCACATGTTAAGAAGTCAAGAATATTTCTTAACAGGGCAAAGAACTTTAAAAACAGTAAGGGAGAATCAATAAGAAATAATCTTTTTACCATCCTTGTTACTCCTAATCAAGAGAAGGCACTAAAGCTTGATGGGCTTACAGAACTATCATATAGTGGAAATGATTCTTCTAAGGCATTAGATGATAAGGTAGGTCTTATTGCTGCCATATTTGTTGAACATGAAAAAGGCAAAACCTATTATATAGATGAGAATGGAAAACGAATAATAGGAGAGAATGGCAAACCTGTACAGGTAGGACAACCAGTGGATGTAAATAAGATTGTCTTTCAGACAATGCCCACTACGGAATTATATTATAATAAGAAAGATAAGAATGGCAATCCTATCAGGAAGTTCAGAGTTAATCAAAAGAAAGAAGCAGAAGCAAGATCAAGAGGATGGCTGGCTGAAAGACGAAGATTATTCAAAATAGAAGATCCATTCTCTCTTCCACTCAAGAGATTTACAATATCCAGGGGAGTTGCAAAGAGAATCAAGATAGGGGATAAATTTGAAAGAAATCATGTAGGAGGTGAAAATATTATTGGTGATGCTGGATTGCTTGTTCCTGAAGAAACAATAACAAAACAGGAAGGTCTTGTTGAGATTGTAAAGAATGAAGCTGTAAGTTTTCAGGGAAGGACAGTCGGATTCAAAGGAAAGAATGGACTACTTGTACTTAAATATGAAGATACGCTAGAGATATTAAGTAATAGTAGATTTACAGATGATAAGGCAAAGGCTATATATCAGGTAATGAAGGCTATTGCAGATGATATATTGGCAGGTAATGCCAAAATCAATCCCTTATATTCCAACTTTCTAAAAGGATTGTTATATTGGAAATCCAAATCTACAGGCACAGCAGGTAATCAGATACATATTAATACCAGCGCTGCTACAATATCCCTTGGAGGAATAGAATATCCCATAGCAGACATAGCTAACAAAGAAGCTGAAATTACTGCCTATCTCAAGAGTGATAAAGTATATCATACTGTTGACAGGGATGGAATTGGAAAGAACTTCGCAAGGAAGTTCATAGAATTCATAATAGATAAGGAAGGTAAATTACAACAGGTAGAATGGTCTAATTATCAGACATACCTCTTAGCCAGTAAATATCCTGATGGTACTGTCAGGTCTATAGAGAATACACCTTATACTACCACTGTAGCAAAACCTACTCCTGATGTACCTTATTCATTCAAACAGAAATATGCCACTCTTCAGGATTATGAGATTCAATCCTTGCCTCCTGAAAAGGTAGAAGAAGAGCAACCTCCTATTGCCCCTCCTCCTACTAAATATAAATTAAATGGTGAATGGGAAACCTATTCTTATAAGGATAAAGATGGTGTGGAACATGCTACAAGGTTTAAAGCCACTTTAACTGATGAAAAGGTTAATGTTTTAGAAGTAGAAGCTAATGATTATATAAAATCAATTGCTAAGAATAAAGCAGCCGTAGATAGTACCAGAAAAAGATTAGTAGATGATTTAGGATATGATAAGGAAACACAAGTAGATAAATTTACAGATGCAAACGTAATTCAGGCATGGGTAGCTAATGTTATTAGGGGTCTTATTCAAACTGAAATAAATAAACCTGCTGCATCTACACCAACAGAGCCTGAAACAAGAAAGGATATAAGTACTCCTCCAACAGAAGAAAAAGGATTTAAGAAACCTGGAGGAAGAACTAAAAACCTTAGTAGGGTAGGGAGAGCAAATGAGCACGACAAACGCCTTACTGAAGAAGATGTTGTTAATTACAGAACTTGGGCTGAGAAGGCTATTCCTCAATTTGATATTGATGTTCTTGATAATGTTATTGTTATAAACAATGATGAAAATGCATGGGGATCATTTGAAGGGAAATTAATACAATTCTATGAGAATGCCCCTAAGACAGTTCCTTATCATGAGGGATTTGAAGCTATTTGGAACTCTTTCCTTAGTGCTGATGATCAGAATGAAATAATTGAAGAGGAGAGAAGTAAAAAGGGTGTATTTAAGGATAGAGAAACTGGAGAAGAAATACTTTATAGTGAAGCTACAGATAATCAGATAAAGGAGAATATGGCATATGAGTTTGGTGATTATGCCCTTGACAGATCTCCTGCAAAATCATTTGGTGAAAAATTAAAAAGGTTTTTCAAGGCTATTGTAGATTTCTTCAAAAGCTTTGGTAAGAATAAGTCTCTCAAGAGTGAGCTGTTTAATTCTATCTACAAAGGTAGATTTAAAAATGAAAGGATTGATGGAGGAACAGTAAGTGGAACTGCATATGCTAAGATACCAAAGCTTACTGAAACACAGGCTTATTGGTTTGTAAAGGATATGTTCATTCTTGCCAACAACATTATATTTAAGAACAATGATAAGAGTGCACTTTATAATGTCAATAAGCTAACCAGTGATGAAATATTTGACAGGATAAAAAGATTCTATATATCAAATGATGTATATGATGATAATAATCCTGAGAGGATAGGTAAGGTACAATATGATATGCTTGTTCAGAGGGTTAAAGACTCTTTAAGAACCATAGGCATACAATTTAATGAGAATGACAAGGTTGATTTGAATGAGGAAGATACCAATAACAGGGATTATGCTCCTGAACCTTTCACTACTGATTGGAAGAAGAGTTCTCCAATAGCATTAAAGATAGCTGGTTCTTCACTCTCAAAGATGAAACCTATACCACAAAATCCTATTGGAGAGATAAAATATTCTGAAGATGCGAGGGAACTATCAGAAAGCATAGACGGATATATTCCCCTTAATTTTAGTCAAGTGTTTGCTACTACTATAGAAAGGTTGCATAATACTACTGATGTATACAAGATACAGGAGAAATTACAGGAACTTGCAAGGGAAGATTCCAATTATATTGAATGGTTTCAACGCATAGGAGGAGATTTAAAGACAGGTGAATTCAGATTCAGTGAGTTTAATTTTTATGATTGGAAGTTCTTCATACAGTTCTTTCAAGCTTTCTCAAGACAGAAACCAAGAACATGGGCACAATATGATTTGGATGGTGATTCTTATTTAGGCTCATCTGATACGTTTGCCATTACAATGCAAATGCAGAAGGAGTGGATACAGAATATAAAGATGTTATCATCTACCCCTAATTCGCTTATTCGTTACAATAGTACAAAAAGTGTATATCAGGTTGATAGTAGTAAGTTTCCTGCGTCTATTCCTAAGAAGATAGACGAAATAATTCCTTTTCTTGATAGTATAGGTATAATATTTACAAAGGAAGCATTTTCAAAATTAAGGGATATAAAACGCAGAGGAGAGAAGAAAACAGATAAAGAGAAGTTTCTTGATGCTGTAAGTTCAATCTACACCAATCTGAAGAAGTCAGAAGAAGTAGCGACTGTATCTGGGAAGACATTGCAGATAGATGGTCCGTTCAGTACTATCTCTGAACTTTATGTAAAAACTACCAATCCTAATCAGGATGCTACACATATGAACCCTAAAGGGAAGAGGGTTCAGAATTATGAGAATAACAACATGGCATCCATATTTGAGAATGAATTCAATAGTGTGGATAATGTTGATGAATTGAAGGATTTAAGACGGGAACTTAATGATCCTTTCTCTCAACGTTCAGTAGTGTTAATGAAGGGGGGATTGTTTTTTGACATAGATGGTAATCCTATAAGGAATATAAAAGTTGAGACTATAGAGGGTAAGAGTGATCCTGACGGAAACAGAGGAACTAGTGTAGTAGAACTTAGCAGAGGTGACAGACTTGTATTGGAAATGAATAACAATCTGAATGGTAGTTATTATATCATAGTTCCTGCAGACAGTTCTACTGAATGGATGATGAACCTTGGCAATTACATTACATTTGAAGATATTCTTTTAGGAGAAAAGGGATGGAACAAGATATATAAGGTGTTTAGGGGCTATCTGGAAGATGAGATTGCTCTTGCCAGAGATTATTCAAATAGAGAGAAACTCCTTAATATAGGAGATAAGGCAAAGGAGCTTCGATTCTTTAAGGAGATATTAAATGCGGAATTCCTTGAGAAGCTTGATGGAAGAATCAATGACGAAACTCAAAGTCTTGAAGATATAATGAATTTCATTAAAGAGGAAGATAGTGTAACTTCCATACATGATTCTATAAGAAAATATCTTGAGCAAGGTGTTCAACGTAGGAAAGATGCTCTTATAAGGAATGAAAAAATATATTCATTTAATATTAATGGTAAGACTTATTATTCCTTCAGTTCTCTGGATAGTACATTTACTACTGAGCACAATATAAACAAATATCAACTTTCTGAAGAGGAGTTGAATGATATATTAACATTTGTTAATGTTAATTATAATATAAGCAATACGGAATATCACAAGATATTAATTGGTGATCCTTATAATTTCTTAATAACTAAGACAAAGATTGATGAAACGAAACGTATAAAATCAACTCTTTCACCGAGAAGGACAACATTTGATCATCCTGCATATAACTCATGGTTGAACAGGGAATATAATAAGGTGGGAAAGGTTACCTTAAAGAGTAGTGATATAGGATATCATCTGTTTAAATCCTGGATGAATACTATCACCATATCTGAAATACAAATTGATCATCCCCTCTATCCAGGATTGGATATGAAAGAGGCTGAATCTATTTCATGGATAGCTGATACTACATACAGAGAGGCTAAAGTTAAAAATGGTCAATGGTCTGATGAGGCAGAAGCATGGCATCAGTGGCAAATGGCTTATACTCGCAATAAACTAGCAGAAAAGAAACTCTGGCACTATCCTGTAGATGACGCCCTCTTGAGGCATGATAATGAACTGCTTCTTACACCTGAACCCTATCATAGAATTGAGGTGTTGAAGCCTATTGTATCTGGTAGTGAAAACAAATCTCTGTTCATTAATCTGGTTATTGATAAATTCGCACAGCTTCCTTTATATTATAAGGCTATAGAAGGTACTAATCTTGAAGTTCTCTATTTAAAGATGATCAATCAGGATATTCAATACGCTATTATGAATAGTGGAAGAAGAACAGGTGCTACAGATTTGAATGACTTTTATACGGATAATGCTGATATGAACATGGAGCCTTATACAGGCATTGTAGAAGTTCCTTGGAAAGCCTATGGTATACAGGTTGAAACTGAGACATCCGAATATAAGGAACAAACCACTGGTTCTCAAAGCGTGAAGATTGCTACTGCTGATATGTTTGATAAGGGAGAGCCAATAGGTGCTACTCCTGAGAGGAAAAAGGTAATTAAGGATGCTTATAATAGAAATATTAAAGCCCTTCATAACTTATATGATAACAGATTTGAAAGACTATTAAGGAAACTTGGTATTGAAGATACTGGGACAGGATATGTTCTTAGGGACAATTATGCTATTCAGAATACTCTTGAGCGGGAAATGCTTAGAAGGGAGCTATCTGAAAACGCAAAGGACTCGTTAAGGCTTGATGAAAATGGAAGGTTTATAATTCCATTTGAAGCTTCCACCGAATATAAGATGATAAAGGATATTTTATATTCAATGGTATCAAAGCTGTTCAGATCTCCTAAGACAAAGGGTAGTGCAAAAGTACAGGTTCCTGTTACGGGATGGGAGAGTAGGAGGCTTGGAAGAAAACTTATCAGAAAGGTTACTGATGTAGACGGTCATATTAGTTATGTAAATATTACAAAAGATGAATATGAAAAGCTTTCCCCAAAAGAAAAACAAGACATAAGGCTTTCTACAGACACTCTTAAATTCTATGAGGATGAGGATGGAAAGAGATATTGTGAGGTAATGCTCCCCTGCTGGTTTAAGAATGAATTAAAGGGTAATAAGAAGTTTAAAACTGATGAGGATATTATAAGATATCTTAATAATACCAAAGAGGGAAGAAAGATATTATCGGGAGTAGGATTTCGTATTCCTACCCAAGCAATGTCATCTATGGAGGTATTTGTTGTGAAAGGGTTCCTTCCTGCATTCATGGGTAATACTGTTGTAGTTCCTTCAGCTATTGTTGGAAAGACAGGTTCTGACTTTGATATAGATAAGCTCAATACATATTTAAAATCCATATATGTAGATGATAAAGGGGAAATACGCCTTGTAAAATATCAGGGAAGTAAAGAAGCCACTATGGATTTCTTTTCTGATATGTATGACAAAACCTTACGTGCCAAAGTAGCCAAGCTTAGAGAAGATGGGGAATTCAGACAAAAGCTTTATGATGTGTTTGACGCACTTGAAACTATTCCTAAAGATATATCTGAAGCTGTAATATCTCCGCTTGATTATGATCAGAGAAGATTTTACGAACAACATATAGAGGTAATAGAGAATATTATCAATCAAGCTGATGCTGTTGATATGGACCCTTCAGCTTATATAAGGAAACAGATAGAAGCAGCTGAAGGAAAAGAGGAAAAAGCATTCTTTGATTTCTTTAATGATGAAATAAAAGAAGCTTATGTAGAAGAAATGTATCATCGCTCTCTTGAGAATGAATATTATGAATCCCTCGAAGAGCTTCTTACCCTTCCTGAGAATTTTGAAAGGCTCGTTGCTCCCATTGATGATGGTGGATTAAAAGCTGTAGCTGAAAAGGTAGATAAATTGATGGGTATAGATGAATCCAAAATAAAGAATAAACTATTGGATGGCGTATACTTATCAGAACTAAGACATGCATTTGCTTCAGCTAAGGATTGGATTGCCATAGCTGCTGTTAGTATTACTGGTCAATCTATCTTCCAGAAAGCAGACATACAACTTGACAGGAGAAAGATAGAAACTCTTCCTAATAAATATGATAAGGAAATTCTTGGGGATGGTGTGGTTAATCTTCCACATAATACATCAGGAGTTGCAAAAAATACTTCTTTGTCAGGGATAAAAACAAAAGATGGAAAACAATATATATCTGGGAGACTTTCAGGATATGGAACTGCTTTTGCTGATGCTCCCAAAGACCCTTATATATTAAGACTTATTCCTTCCAAGTTAGCAGTGAGTACATTCATGTATCTTGAGGGAATAGGCGCAGGAGAAGCAGGTATAATGTTTATGCAACAACCTATCATCAAGGAGTTTCTTAACTATTTGGAAATAAATAATAAGAAATCTCTTTATGGTGAGGATGATAGGGATGCTATAATGAGTAGGTTTCCTTCAAAGAAAACTGTTACAGAATTCAATGTCCGTAATTTTGAGAGTAATATTAGTGATTATTATATAAACAAGAGACTTACTGATGAACAGAATGCAGAACAGAAATTCATTCTTAAGGAGTTTTTGAAATATGCTAAGATGGCTGATTATAAGTTCAAGCTTACTCAGGCATTCAATTATGATACAACAAGGTTTAAGAACGGTGCTGCATTTAACAGGAAAGCCACTAAGACAGAGATAGCTAGTGCCAGCAACATATTTACATCCGTAGATGAGATATTGAATTCTACGTTTCTTGGTGACCTAATAGAATACATGGATAGGGGAATGTCAGCAATAGGTGCTATTCTTAAACTTGAAAGGGATGAATTTGCAACAGTCCTCAATCCCATCATAAGACCTTATGAAGAAGAAGATTTTTTAAGTAATGATGATTTTGATAGGGTGGCTGATAAGTTAAGACTTTCATTCCTTGATTATATCATTCATATCAAGAAAGGTATTAGTTCAGAGATAGAGAGCTTATTAATAAACTCTTCTACAGCCATCACCTCTCAACTTGAACAGGCAAGAAAAAGACATCCTGAAATGATTATTCTTAAGGAACTTGTTCCAGATAGTCAGGATAGGGGTAATCCTGAGAATGAAACCAAGACAGTGAAGCTCAGAGTAAACCTTAAAACTGCAAATGATCAGGATATATATACAGGGATGATGAGAGAACTAAAGGAGATTGAACCTGAGTTATATAACAACCTTGTAAAGGTTGCTTTGCTCCAAGGCTCATATTCCTCTGTAATTTCCATAAAAAATATCATCCCCATAGAAGACTATGCTGCTCAGGTGAGTGACATAATAAATACTCTTACAGTTGATGAAGATGTCAGGAACTTTGCAGAGGGATGGTTTCAGAGAAATAACTGGAGAGATGATAAGGTTGTTCCTGAAGTAAAACCTGGATTCATTTCTCCTTTATGGGAAGAAGGGGAAGAGATACCTCAAGAGACAGGTACTACTGATAGGTTTGGAAATGACATATATCAATACATGTCTCCTTCATTCCTTATGTCCCCATTTGCACCTGTAATGAGTCAGAAGGTGGGCTTATTAAGTAAATTGGGGGTGAAAGGATATAAGAATAGAATGATATTGATGTTAAGCGAGAAGTTTTATTCTTCTCATGTCAAATATGAATTCCTCAAGATAAGGAGAATACAGGTAAGGAAAGATGGAATCATGATTGACATGAAAACAGGAAAGTCTATGACAAGAGCCACTTATGGCAGTCTCAAGAGAAAAGGAAACAAGTCCATATATGATATTTATTTGTATCAGAGGGTTAATTATGGAGATGCAGCTAAAACACCAGTTGTCACTAAAGATGGAAAATATGTATACAAATTAGTAAATGCTCTTGGTGATGATAGATATGCTGTAGAATATGGAAATGCTTTCTCTCCTTCTGTTATGGATAATGGAAGCTTTAAGATTGAAAATGAGATTCCTGATACAGATATTGTGTCTGCTCTCTATCCTGTTTTAAGGGATTATGTTGTTTCACCAGAATCACCGGATAATACAGCTAATGTGCAATATAGTAATAAGCCTGAATTTAATAAGCTTCCTGCAAGATCATCCACTCCTACTATGACATATGCTGGGATAGGATCGAGAGAGACTCCTGCTGAAATACAGGTAAAAATGACAGAGATTGCTAAATACCTATCATCTCTTGGTTATACATTAAGAAGTGGTCATGCTAAAGGAGCTGATCAAGCGTTTGAAAGTGGGGCTACTAATAAAGAGATATTCTATTCCAAAGATGCTAATGAAATCACATTGAAAATAGCTGAGGAGATTCACCCTAACTGGGCTGCTGTAAAAGGGGTAGATGCTAAGAAAACTGATTATATAAGAGGTTTGATGGCACGTAACACCAATCAGGTGTTTGGTAAGAATCTGGACACACCTGTTGATTTTGTTCTTGCTTGGACTCAAGATGGTATTACGCATTATTCAAACAGGACAGTTAAATCAGGAGGTACAGGTCAGGCAATAGATATGGCAAGCAGGAAAGGTATTCCTGTAATCAATATGGCGAAAGCTGATTGGAGAGAACAACTTCTTGCTGTATTGGCTGAAATCAATGTTAATGAAACTCCTGTTGAAAGAAAAGGAAGTATCGTCAGAAGACTTCCTGACAAGATAATAGGTGAATATAATGGATATGAGTTTAGTGTAAACAAACTTAAAGAGATTAAGAAGGTGTTCAGTGCTGAAGATAATACTATGAAAGATGGTAGAGAGTTTCCAAATAGTGAATATGATCTGTCTGATTATGGAATGACTGATGCACAATATAAATATGCCTTGGAGAATCAGGAGATATTAGATAGGTTATATGATGAATCTACTAGTATAGAAGAAGAAGAAGATGAAACTATACTTACTACTATACCAGACATCATTGACAGATTGTTAAAAGATAACGAGAAGTTTACAGATATCAATCAAATGATTCTCTATGATGAGTTTAATTCATTAACAGAGTTTTCATATGAGAGAAGAGCTGAAATATTGTCTAACTTTGCTAAAAAGTATAAGATGTCAGAACCACAGGCATTAAATTATATCAATGAAGCCCTCTTGAGAGATAGGGATAAGGTTATAGAACTTCTTAAAAAGTGTTACTAATGGAATGTGTAAATCCAAATACTCCTGAATTTAAAAAGACTTTAGAGGAAGTGGGAGGTAATCCTCTTCTTGCTGAGATAGAAATAAATAAATCATTTAATGATATTGAAAAAGTATCAAATATGATAGTTAATAAACTATCAATTAAGAATAATCCATTTTTCAAAAGAAATAGAGAAAAAATAAAAGATGAATATTGGTATACAAATGATACTAATATAGCTAATAATACAGCTAAGGAGTTATTACATAATATTATAGGAATCACTTATAACTATCAGAATACTGTTAAAGATGTATATTCTAATATTAGAGATATTTTAAATGATGATTTAATATCATTCTGGAGAGAAAAACTAGAAAAAATACAACAGTGGGAAAGTAGAGATTCATTAGATAAGCTACACGCAGATAAAAGATTAATTCAGGATTTCTCAAGAAGAGGATTAGGTAGTATGTCTACATATTCTGATGGGGATCAATCTACTATAAAGAAATATTTGCCTTCTTTATTTAAAGAGAATAAATATGTTTCTGACAAACAAGGTATGTATCTTGCCACTAAGAATGCCCTCAAGAGAATTGATAATAAGATAATACAGGATACTCAAGTAAGAAAACTTCATAATATTAAGAAGAAGGCTATTATAGGTAAATATGAAACACTATTAAATCTTGCAGAAATTGATCCTGATTATAAACAACGAATAGAGGATAGGATTATAAATGAAATAGAACGAAGACTCAAATTCAAAGAGTCTGAGTTTATGAAGAATCCTAATATTAGTAATGTCTTAAAATTTAGAGCATTATATAATAATGCTGGTTTTATGACAGAACAATCTAGAATGTCTTCTAAAGTTGAAAATAAAGAAATATCAGATAAAATAAATAGTTTATTTGATAATATGAATTATGAGGCAGAAACAGGTGATGTGGTTGCTGAATCCTGGACTGTTGATTTTCTTAATAGGATAATATCACAGAATAGTAAGTATTCTGATCTTGCAAAGTATCTATTACCTTATGCAGAAAAACACAATGTTCATATTTCATTGATTAATCGTCCTGAAAATACAGATGCAGCAGGTAAAACTGAAATAAAGTTAGGTCAGGGAATTAATAAAAAAGGCGAACCATATTCATATATTACAGATGAAGATGTATTAATTGACTATACATCAGTTAATTATCAGGTAGATCCAGAAAGATTAATATTACATGAGTTAGTTCATACATTAAGTACTATTTATATAGAATCAGAAAAATATAAAAATTCACAGTTAGGAAAAGCTAATCCCCTAACTGTATATATGAATTATATTAAAAAAGTAGCAAACCAGAAACAAGATAGGACAGGTTATTCCTTCTTTGGAGATATCAATGCTCCTTATGGATTTACTAATGAAAGTGAGTTTGTCTCAGAAGCATTAACGAATCCTTATTTTATTGAAATGTTAAAAAGTATTCCAGCAATGGAAGTTGAAACATTTAATAATCTATTTGAAGAACTACTGGCATGGATTGCTAAAATATTTAATATTAATGTTCACGATAATGCTTATGACCAATTATATGATATTATTCATGGTATAATAGACAACCAATCCGAATTTGATTTATATGCTGAAACTCCTATTATAGGAGAGGAAGTAAGTGAATTTGTAGCTTTGCAAGCACAATTAAATCCTGTACAAAGAGATGCTAAGAAGCTATTCTTTGATGAGATATATCGTAAAGATCTTACACCAAATGATAGGCAGAGAATAAACGGAATACTCAAGAGAATGTCTGATTCGGTAGGAGATACCACTTGGTTTTTGAGGATGAATAATGATAAAACTGGCTATTATATTGCAGGATATAGAAATGCTCCTGTTACAATGGAAAGTTATTATAGTCCTTATGTAGGCATATTAAGTGAAAAAAGAGGGCTTCAAAAGATAGGTGATACAGAAAGTTCCGTAGCTTCTCCTGAGACTATCAAGATGATAAAAGATCTGTTAAAAAGAATAGGTGTTGATATATCTTCTTTACAGAAAATAGTTGTGAATGGCAGGAAGAGTGATGCTAATGGAGCTGCTCTTATTATGCAGAAACTTATACAGGTAGTGGAAGGTAAAGAAGCAGGAACTCTTCCTGAAGAAGCTATGCACTTTGTTGTAGAAATAGTAAAGCAAGTCAATCCTAAATTATATAAGAAGCTTCTTAGCGAGATAAATCAATATGCTTTATTGAAACAGGTGTTTATTGATTATGGAACAGATCCCGACTATCAGACAAAAGATGGAAAACCTGATGTTATTAAACTGAAGGAAGAAGCTATTGCTAAAGTGCTTGTTGAAACTATTATTAATAATGCTGAAGGTATCACTGAAAAACCTGAATTACTTAATAAAGTCAGACAAAGCTGGTGGCAATCTATTATTGAATTCTTTAAGAATCTATTCAGCAAGTCTGGTTTTGACAGACTTTCAATGGATATTATCACTGGTAAGTTTACTGGTACTGCCGATGATATAAAGAGTGAAAGGGATATTACATTCTTACAAAAGAGTAAACAAGAGATAGCATATGACTTATTGAAAGAGAAAGCCAGTAATATAGAACTTAGGCAAAGAACTGATGGTACAAAGGATTTTGATTACTTCCTGAGAGATACAGGAAAAAAGATAAAGAACAGGGTTACTAACATAGTAAAGGATTGGTATGACAATTTGTTTCGTAATAGCAAACTTCTTGATACGGAATTTCAGAAAGCTGTTTATGATTTAAAGGCAGATACAGGTACTATAGGTCATAGTGTAATGGAATATGCTTTTCATCTATTTGTTGATGAAGATGGATATTTAAGGGATACTCCTCTTGAGGATAGTGATTATGAGAGTAAGTTTACAGATGACGCTGGTAATATAATATTTGATAGAAACAAGTACGAAATTCTTAAGAACAATCTAAAACAAAGACTTGAATCTCTTGACAAGGACAGAACTGCTGGCAGAACAAGATTCATGGCTGAAATCATCATATACGACCCTAACAGGGATATGGCTGGAACCATTGACCTTATAGCCATCAGTCCTAAAGGTAAGATTAATATGTATGACTGGAAGTTCATGGATATTGATACAGATAAATATAGCGATGTTCCTTGGTATAAGATAAAAGCTTGGGATAAGCAGATGTCTCAATACAAATATATTCTTGAAAAGATGTATGGAATGAAATCTGAGGATTTTCAACATACAAGAATGATTCCTATACAGGCTGTATATTCAAAACCTGTATATAAGAAAGGTCAGGAAAAGTTACCCAAACTACTTTCAATAAAAATAGGTGATGTTGATATAAAGAATATATCTGATGATTATCTTCTTCCTGTAGCAACCAAAGGTGAGAGAACAGGCGTAGAGGAAATAGACGCATTGATTGATAAACTCAATATGATATACGATACTATATCTGAGAGAAAGATTACAAATGAAGATGAAAAGAAACAGAAAGCTCAAGAACTTAATGAACTCTTCAGTGCTATAAGACAATTACAAATAAAACAGAATGTAGCTCCTCTCATCAATCAGGCTAAATTGCTTAATATGATGATAGAGAATACAATTACGGAATATAATACAAAATATAAGGATGATGATGTTGATATAAACTCTTTCTCAGAGGATGAAATTGATAATTTTGAGAGAGAAATAGATGAAAGTCTGGAAGCATTATATGCTTATACGGATCTTGATACAGATCTTAGGGAGCTATTTGATCTTAATAAGAAGGAAGACAAGGAGTTGTATGAGGGAATAAAAGAAGTATCTAATGAAGCAAGAAGGTTAGAAAGCAGACTCAAGAAGATAAGAAAGAGTTATGTGGCTGATGTTGTGGTAAAGCGTGAAGGAATAGATGAACATTTAAAGGGTGAAAAAGTAGTAAAGGGAGTAAGTAAATGGTTTGTTACTACAACAGGAATACAGACAAAAGCTGTTCAATGGTTATTTAGAAAAGCAAGCAGGGCTTTATCATTCGCTGCATT
>Ga0209718_1001093_pt1 | contig 32431 bp, 29 predicted proteins | sample AD_JPNAS1_MetaG_FD_184420 | JGI IMG/M metagenome (GOLD analysis project Ga0209718, IMG submission 184420) | Active sludge microbial communities of municipal wastewater-treating anaerobic digesters from Japan - AD_JPNAS1_MetaG (SPAdes) (version 2) | ecosystem: Engineered > Bioreactor > Anaerobic...
TACACCCTGATCTGCTTGAATTTGTTAAGAACTATAGATCAGGTAAATAATTAGCAGGGATGAACCCCATGCAATATTGCTAAATAAAAATATTTTTGAGCGCAGCTTCCATTAATTAATGATAAAAGTGTGATTAAAATCATTGACAAGAAAGATTTATATTATTATAAAGTATATTGCAATATATCATAATTTTATAGGAGGTTTTTATGATTAAGGTCCACAGGAATAGTAAAGGTTTTACGTTGATTGAGCTTTTGATCGTTATCGCGATCATCGGTATCCTCGCTGCAATAGCTATCCCGGCATATACAGGATACACGAAAAAATCAAAGGTTTCAGGTATTGTAAATGCAATGGGTGCTGCAAAAAATGCATTGGCAGCATATTTTACTGAAAATTCCAGTGCCACCCTAGCTCTTGATTATGCTAACATCGCGGGTAACATAGGAGTTTCTTTGCCGGATCAATACATAAATTCAACTGGTACTCAAATTAATGCAACTGACTCGAATAATATTGTTATAACAGTTAATGCTAAAGGCATTGGTAGTGGTGTTGATGGCACTCTTCTCAATTTAACTGGCAACTTGGGCAATAATACATGGACTTGGGGCGGGAACATGGATGCCGCTTACAAACCAAAATAATCCGTAAGACGATATCTGAATTCAAAAGGGGCGCATTCGCGCCCCTTTTTCTTTTATGTAGTAACGTTTTTTTTCTTTGATGCCGTCTAATCTATGCGTTTAACAACCGTTCTAGTTGGTTGACAAGATAAAACGTGATATTCAACATTTGTATGTGTTTAGTCAACTCTTTCAACATTTAAATTTCAAAGAATCAGCTTCTTTTGGTTTTAATTCCTTCAAGCAGGTTTTCTGGCTTATACGATTCAAAATATATTTTGAGACCTTTGAAAAATGTCATTTCGAGGAGCGCGAGCCTGCCCCCGATGTCATTTCGAAGGAGCGCAAGCGACTGAGAAATCCTAAGATCCCTCATTACATTCGGGACATGGATTTCTCCCTTCGGTCGAAATGACAAAAATGGCGGTTATTCAAAGCTCTTATTTTATACAATAATTAACCTATATTTTATTACACAATGTGTAATAATTATGCTATATAATATGACATGATATTCCAAAGAAACGTAAATAAGGTTTTATTGGATTGGAAAAAAAAGGAAAACAGAAAACCACTTGTTGTGAGAGGCGCAAGACAGGTAGGCAAGACCTTTGCAATTAAGGCGTTTGCTGAGAAAGAATTTAAATCCTGCATATACATTAACCTCGATAAATCAGATAATCTTTCGTTGTTTGACAGAATAAGTCCTATTCAAGAAGTTATTCAGATGGTTGAGCTAAAATATAATCAAAGGGTTACATCGGGTGACACAATCATCTTTTTTGATGAGATTCAAAATTCGCCTGTGGCAATGTCTCAACTTCGATATTTTTACGAGGAAATGCCTTCACTGCATATAATTGCCGCCGGTTCTCTGCTGGAAATAAAGATGAAAAGGGAGGGATTTTCTTTCCCTGTCGGTAGGGTGGAATATTGTTATATGTTTCCAGTCACATTTGATGAATTCCTGATGGCTTTAAATGAAAATGAATTATCAGGTTATATCGAAAACATTACAATAAATAGTCAAATACCAGATGGAATCCATGAAATGCTGATGAAAAAGTTTCGTGAATACGTGCTTGTTGGTGGAATGCCGGAAGCGGTTGCGCAATATTCCATTAGAAAATCATTCCTGGATGTGGATCCTGTTTATGAATCGATTTTGACTGGATTTAAGGACGATGTTTATAAATACGCGAGGGATGCTAAAACCAAGTATCTTCAATACGTCATTGAACACGCTTCAAGATATGTTGGATTGCCTGTAAAATATGAAAGATTCGGCGGTTCGTCTTTTAAAAGCCGTGAAATGAGTGATGCATTCGATACACTTGAAAAATCCATGATAATAAACAGGGTTTATCCAGTATCAACAAACAAGATTCCATTGATGCATAATCTTAAAAAATCCCCTAAGCTTGTTTTTCTTGATGTAGGTCTTATAAATTACCAAATGGGTTTTAGAACTGACATTATGAATGTGGAAGATTTAAATGTTGTATTTAATGGTCAGATTAGTGAACAGATAGTCGGGCAAACATTATTAGCATTAAACCATTCAACAAATCAGCGCCTTGCATTCTGGTATAGAGACAGGAAAGGTTCGACGTCTGAGATTGATTATCTGATAGTTTATGGTAATAATAAGGCGATACCCCTTGAAGTCAAATCAGGAAAGACAGGGAAACTAAAATCACTGCATGTTTTTATGGAAGAAGGCGGAAATGATATCGCAGTCAGGGTGCATTCCGGGAATTTGTGCGTTGATGCTTTGTATACATCAAGTGGAAATGAATTTACATTAATTTCTGTTCCTTTTTATTTGCTGCACCGCATTAAAGAACTCCTCGACGGGTATTTTCCTCAAAAAATGTGATGATTATCGTAGAATTATTTTGAACAATGGTTTATAAGTTCAAATGGGTTTTATTGTATTTTTATTTGGGGCGATAGTGGGGAGCTTTCTGAATGTGTGTATATATCGGCTTCCACGTGAAAAATCGATTATTTTCCCTCGTTCATTTTGTCCATCTTGTGAAAAACCCATTAAATTCTATGACAATATTCCAATCATAAGTTATTTGTATCTCATGGGAAAATGTAGGCACTGCGGTGTGAGATTTTCAGTAAAATATCCAATTGTTGAATTTATTACCGCCTCGTTGTTTACATTGCTCTATTTAACGATTGGATTAACCATTGAATTGCCCGTATTGCTTTTTTTTGTTTCTATTCTCATAGTGATATCATTCATAGACCTCGAGTTTCAGATAATCCCCGATATATTGAGTCTTGGCGGCATTGTGGCGGGTTTTCTTTTGTCTTTTGTCAGGACAAATTTCAGCGTGCTCAATTCGATATACGGTATTTTTTTAGGCGGCGGAATACTCTTTGCAATTGCCTATGGATACCAACTTTTAAGAAAGAAAGAAGGAATGGGCGGCGGTGATATCAAGCTGCTTGGCATGATAGGTTCATTCTGTGGCATAAAGGGTGTAGTATTCAGTTTAATGTTAGGTTCTTTGATTGGAACTATTGTCGGTGTTCCTCTGATGTTTATCAAAGACAAAAAAAAGGGTGCTGGGTATGCGATACCGTTTGGTCCGTTTCTGTCACTCGGGGCGTTGATTTTTGTTTTTGCCGGGGATAGAATCATATATGAGTTCATTGCTTTTCTGGTGAGAAAATAAAGAGACGTTGTTGAACCATCAATTATCTAAAGTAGTCGTCATTAATAGATAAAAAGCGTGAGGCAATTGACTAACCCTAATATTTATGCGATAAATTGATGGTTATCACAGAAATATTTTGATCTATCATGTATAATTATGTCTATGAGTTTTATTGTTTTTATATTAGGGGCGATAGTGGGGAGCTTTCTTAATGTATGTATATATCGGCTTCCACGTGAAAAATCGATTATTTCCCTCCGTTATTTTTGCCCATCATGCGAAGGACCTATCGGATTTTATGACAATATACCCATCTTAAGCTATGTTTTACTAAAAAGCAGATGCCGAAATTGTAACACAAAAATTTCAATAAGATATCCTACAGTAGAATTTATAACCGCCTTATTGTTTTTGCTTCTTTACAAAAAAACGGGTTTGAATATCGAACTGCTTGTTTTGATGCTTTTTGTAGCCGTGTTAATTGTTATATCATTGATTGACTTTGAGTTTAAAATAATACCTGATATCTTGAGTCTTGGGGGTTTGGTCATCGGGTTTATGCTATCGTTTACCAGACCATTTTTTGGGCTCCTTGATTCATTATATGGAATTTTGCTTGGAGGCGGTGTTCTTTTTGCAATTGCATATCTTTATCAACTGTGTGCCAAAAGAGAAGGCCTAGGCGGTGGTGATATAAAACTTCTTGGAATGATAGGTTCCTTTATAGGCATAAAGGGTGTTTTGTTTAGTCTGATATCGGGTTCTTTGGTGGGTACGATAGTTGGAATTCCACTGATGTTAATAAAAGGCCAAGACACAAAATATGGTATTCCCTTTGGACCCTTTCTATCCTTCGGGGCTATTGTGTACATATTTTATGGTAATATGTTTATAATAATGCTTTTAAACCTTTTAAGGAAATGAGGAGGTGTCGGATTTTTATGAACAAAACAAGCCTAAATACAAAATCTCTTTTAATATTTTTCATTGTGCTTCTCGTATCTCTTTTCTTTATAAAGCCGTCAATCTCACAGGAAAATCTAACGTTAACAGGCATTATTAGATCTGTTGATGCCATATCAGGCATCGTTGGGATCCAAGTAACAACTGAAAAATGTCAGGGTTTGTGGAATTTCAGGATGCCAGACTACGCAAAGGAAGACCTCAACAAATCCATGATAGGCCGCAGGGTACAGTTTGCTATAAATAGTTCTGTTTGCGATCCAAGAAACATTTATACGATAATGCTTGAGAGGTAAAAATGAGAGGCATTGTTTTTTCAATTTTTATTTTCTTTTATTTTCTGTTTTGTATTCCATTCTCTTTTGCGCAGAGCATGGCAGACTACTGTCAGATGCCTTCTTCGATTGGAACCCCGGTTGATCCTAATCTTCTTTTGCTTGTTGATACGAGCGGAAGCATGGGCTTTTGTGCTTATTCATCAGTTACAAGTGGTAGTTCATGCGATAATTCGACATATGATTCTACAAAAAACTATGAGGGTTATTTCGAACCTACAAAATATTATAAACCCGTTAAGCCTACCAACGAGACACTTGCATGCGATCCTGCTACAGAGACATGCTTGTGGGTTGAGACAATCCCTTCTGGTTCTCCCTGCACAAGTACATGCACAAGCTGGACATGTGTAAGCAGCACATTTGGTTATGATCAGTGTGATCCTAAGGGTACACACGGATGTACTAGAACAAAATATGCTTGTTGTAAAACTTGGACATTATCCGGAGATTGCAATATCAGCACTGGAAACTATCTAAATTATAAATACATGAGAAGGGTCGATGTCCTAAGGTGGGCGCTGACAGGAGGTAAGCCAAAAAGCTGCAAAAACACAATTCAGACTTGTGACCCAGAAGTCTATCCCAATACCCAATTATCATGCGATAGTTCGGGCTGTATCCTTCTTGGAACAGACGGCCTTACTATGGTTAGGGTTCCGTGGGAAAGGATTACTGGTAGCAAAGGTGGGCTCTTGTTTCAACTGAAAGATCTTTCTCCAAAACCATTTATAGGCGCTATGTTTTTTGATACAAATGGCGTTAATAGAACCGTATATATAGGTGACTTTACAGATTCGGCGAGCTTTGATAGTGTAAAACCATACAAAAATGTAATAACAGCTTTAAATTATGAAGCGCCTGGAGGCTCAACCCCTACCGCACCTGCCATGTGGGATGCATTAAATTATCTTTCCCAGAATTCACCAAAGTATGGCGGACCCCAGCCTCAGACAGATTCTGGATCTAAATGGAAAAATCCAATGTACAGATGTTTTGATAAAGATAACGACGGAAACTGTCAGAGTAACGAATTTGAACTTGTCCCATGTGCAAAAAACTTTGTGATCCTTATGACGGATGGGCAATGGAATAGAGGGGGGTACCCGGTAAGCTCATACTGCAAGATTGATAATGACATAGAGGCAGAATCACCTGACCCGGTTGTTCCTGCCTACTGGATGCACAAAAAAGGATATACCAACAAGGTATCAGGGGTTAGCAGCTATGTGGAGTCTGTCTATACAATGGGTTTATGGCTCGGGGGAACAGGGGAGCGCTCCCTGAAGAATGTAGCAATGTACGGAGGGTTTGACAGGACAAACACGTGGCCAGGAGGGACGAGCGGATACCCATCGTCTTCATGTGGTCCTGTAGAAGACTGTTGTACTTCATCTAACTGCGGAAAGGGTAGCCCATGTACAAATCTTCCGGCATCCCATTCTAGCTGGGACAAGGATGGCAATGGTATCCCTGATACATTTTTCAAGGCAGACGATGCAACTGAGATAAAAGAAAAGATAGCGAGCGTTATCCTTGACATTTTACGTAATATATCGAGTGGCAGCGCAGTCTCGATACTTGCGTCCAGCGAAGGAAGTGGGGCAAACCTATTGCAAGCGGTTTATTTTCCAAGAAAATCTTTTGGTGCAACAGAGATAGATTGGATAGGCAAGATGCATAACCTATGGTATTATGTCGACCCATATTTACAAAACAGCAATATAAGAGAAGATACAACTGTTGATAAGATATTGAATCTCACCAACGATTATATAGTTAACTTTTATTTTGATACCACAGCAAATGAGGTATTGGTCAAAAGATATTCAGACTCAGATGGTGATGGATCACCGGACAGCTTAGTGGATACCGTTAATATTGAAAATGTGAAAACCCTATGGGAGGCCGGTAATGTGTTGTGGTCGAGGAACCTTTCCACAACGCCAAGAACAATCTACACGCAACTTAGTAATAATTTAACTGATTTTTCTGTTAGTAACGCATCTGCGTTGCAGTCATATCTTCAGGCGGCAAGCGTAACTGAGGCAGAGAACTTAATAAAATACATTCACGGTATCGATAAGAGCGATTACAGAAACAGGACTGTTACGATCAGCGGGACAACAGCAACCTGGAAGTTGGGCGCTATCATAAATTCAACGCCAAGGATCCAGTCTTTCTCCCCTATAAACACCTATCATATGGGGATACCCAATGGTTATAGTGATACAACTTATTACGATTTTGTAAATCAGGATAGTTATAAAAATAGGGGCATGGCATACGTGGGAGCAAATGACGGTATGCTTCACGCCTTTTATTTAGGCGATCTAAAACAGACATGGTCTGGCAGAGGTACGAATGAGAAGGGCAAATTAGATGGAACTGAGCTTGGAAAAGAAAAATGGGCATTTATTCCAAAAAACGCCTTGCCATACCTAAAATATCTTACAGAGGATAATTATTGTCATATATACTATGTTGATTCTTCTCCGTTTCTAATAGATGCAAGCATAAATGGAGATGCTGATGATACCAAGACGGTGAATAGTTGGAAGACAATCCTAATTGGGGGTATGGGACTCGGCGGTGCCTGTAGAGAACCTAGCAGTTCATGCACAAACTGTGTGAAAACACCAATGAGTGGCTTAGGATTTTCATCTTATTTTGCCATTGATGTTACAGACCCGGAAAACCCTGTCCTTTTGTGGGAGTTTTCTCATTCTGAACTGGGCATGTCTACATCAGGACCGGCATTTATAAGACAAGGGGACTCTACAAAAAATGGTAAATGGTTTGTTGTTTTTGCGTCTGGGCCAACCGGACCAATAAATAATATATATCGTCAGTTTCTTGGAAGGTCAGATCAACTATTGAGGCTATTTATCCTCGATTTAAAGACAGGAACTCTTCTCAGGAAAATAGATACAGACAAATCTGATGCATTTGGGGGCTCTATATTCAATACATCCTTGGATGTAGATAAATCAAATGTGGGTTCCTCAGGTTTCTATAAAGACAATGTAGCATATGTAGGGTATACGAAATGTGCAGATTCGCCTTGTACATCGAGTTCAACCTGGACAAAAGGCGGTGTTTTAAGACTTATAACAAATGAGAGTGATAAACCAAAAGATTGGGTTGTAAACTCTGTTATAGAAGATATAGGTCCAGTTACATCAGCAATAGCAAAATTACAGGATAGAAATAGCGGCAAACTCTGGTTATATTTTGGAACAGGTCGATATTTCTATAAAATGGGAACAAATATCGATGACCCTGGAAGTACGTCTGATACGAGCACGATAAGGCGTTTATTTGGTCTCAGTGAACCGTGCTACCTATCGTCAAACACCTTTGATACGTCCTGTACATCATCTATAACGGAATCGAATTTAAAAAATCAGACTACAAGCCCTTCTGCTTCACTTGATTCAATATATTCTGGCTGGTATATAAATCTTGACCCTCCAGATTCTGTAAACCTTCAAGAGAGGGTTATAACTGACCCCCTTGCTGTATTCAGTGGCGCTGTATTTTTTACTACCTTTCAGCCTTCGGCAGACATATGTGCAGTTGGTGGTAACACATATATATGGGCGGTAGATTATAAAACTGGTGGTGGTGCAACAGGTTTATTAGGTAAGGCTTTACTTCAGGTTTCAACTGGTGAGATAAAGGAGTTGGGACTAGGCTCAGCCTTTTCAGAAAAAGGTAGCAGAAGGACTGCATCAATTTCAGGTATGCCGCCGAGAGGGCAAGGGTTATCAGTTGTGATTGGTCCAAGGCCAATGAAAAAGATACTACACATAAAAGAAAAATGAAAAAAGATAACGGTTTTACTATCATAGAGTTGATGCTTGTTGTTGTAATTGCAGGAATACTTGCAACACTCTCTGTAGCAGGGTACAGAAATTTTGTAAGTAAATATGAGATAAACAGCCAGACAAGGGAACTGTATTCTGACCTTATGAGTCTTAGAATGATGGCCATGCAAAAAAACAGGATGACGTTCGTACAATTGTCAAATAATAGCTATATAGGGTATGAAGATACAGATCCACAACCTGACGGAAATGAAACATTAGATACAGGTTTAGATTCTGTGATTATCCCATCGAAATCAGTCAAAAACACATTTTCATATACAGGCGGGGGTTTTATAAATTTTAATTCAAGGGGATTTTCAAATACTACATGCACGATATGTATCTTATCACAGGTAAACCCTTCATATGACTGTATTAAAGTATCATCTACAAGAGTTACAATCGGAAAAATAAAAAATCAATCATCGGGGTGCACAAGTGCAAATTGTGAAACACAATAACAAGGCGTTTACCCTTGTAGAGATGCTTGTAGCTATTACCATTCTAACCATAGGCATGCTCGCCGCCCTCGAAGGTCTTGTGTTGTATATGCAACAAAACCTTAATAGTCTTTCTCGTGATGAATCTGTGAGGATTGCTGAACAGAAGATGAACGAGTTGAGGAATTTGTCATACACATCCATCACATCTGGAAGTTCAACCATTAAAAGAAAAATAAAAAGATTCGAAAAGAATTTTGCTGTAACTTGGACTGTTACAAATCTATCAAGCAATAGCGTCTCTATAGAAGTTACTGTGAAGTGGACGATCATGAATAAGGAATGGAGTCATGCTGTCAGATCGATTGTGTCAAGAGGCTGAATTTTATGGGACATAATAAAAAGGGTTTTACATTAATAGAACTCCTTATTGCCATAACCATCCTTGCAATTATTGTTGCTCTGAGTGCTGATACCTTTAGGGTTGTTTTAAAACAAGCAGGACAGGAGGCGGGAATTGTATCAACTCAGATAGATAATTTGATCGGTCTTAATATGCTTTCCGATGATATAGAACACGCAGGGTATGGTCTTCCCGAAAGTTTCAAATCTGCAATTAGCTATAGCGAGGCAACTACGTCCCCAGCAAGTACATATAATAGTGCACCGTCTAATGTCCCAAAGGCATTTGCAGTTGGTAACAATACTGGTTACAACGGCTCTGATTACCTTGTCATAAGGTCTACAATGATTGGCACAAATAACGCCTGCACAAAATGGACTTATATTACAAATGAACAAAAACCAGTTCCAAAGTCATGGGGGGCAACAAACAAAGACTTGAATAATGGAAATAGAGTAATTGTAATAAAGCCTGCCAAAGATATTTATAGCAAAAATGAACTTATAGTTGACAGTGACGGAAATTTTTTCACTTCCTTTAGTTCTACGGCGTTTCCTGCAGATTTTTCACCACAGAACCCTTCAGAAAAGTATATTATCTATGGGGTTGATGCAAATACAGACCTAAGGATGCCTTTTAATAGGGCCGATTACTATATAAACAGGCCAACATCAGGAATGCCTTCGAGATGTGCACCAAATACTGGTATATTATATAAAACTACGATAAATCAGTCTGGTGGAGGGTCTAACTATTTACAAGTTTTTGATTGCGTTGCAGATATGCAAGTTATATTTGGTCTTGATAATAATGAGGATGGAGTTCTTGACACGTATTCTGATGATATAACAAGCTTAAGTGCCGTTAACATAAAAAAAAGGGTGAAAGAGGTAAGGGTGTATATTTTGACGCATGAAGGTAATAAAGATAATGATTATACATATCCTTCAGGAACAATTACTATAGGCGAATTTGATAAGGGGCATGATTTTAATCTAACAAGTACAATAGGTTCCGGGTGGCAGAACTATAAATGGAAACAACGCATCCTTGTACTAAAACCAAAGGATTTTTAATAGTGAATTTAGATAAAGCAAAAATTGGGAAAAAGGGAGTGGCTATTGTACTTGTATTGATGATAATACTCATCTCTTCATTGATGATCGGCATGGTTTTATATTTTTCAGGAAAAGGCACCGAGATTTCACTGATTGACAAGAAATACAAGACCGCCAAAGATGCATCATATGGTGCAGTGGATTTTTTTTTGAAAGACTTTATACCAACTTCAATTAGTATTGCAACCGCTACACCAAGCAGCTCGATAATTTCATCATTAAACAGCTTGAATTTAACCACAAGCACAGCCATATCAAAAATCGCAACCGATACCTGTTTCAGCAGCAAATTATTATCTTCCACCTCATCCTGGCATGGCACATGTTCAGCCTCTTCTGATATTAAAACATCTGGTGATATCAAGTTTTCATTAAAGGCTGAATCATCAACTCCATTCGATGTGTATATACGAATTACAGACACTATTCAAGGAAACAGCAATACAGGCGGTGTTATGCTTGAAGGAACAGGTGTTGCGGAGTCTTCGAGCGGTATCATTACCCCTCAGCATTTTCCATATACTTATAGCATAGACGTTCAAGGAGAAAGACAGCTTAGCCCAAGCGAGAGGGTTCAACTCGAAGTGCTTTATGCCTACTAAACAAAAAAAGCCAACAAAAAAGATAAAACCAAAATCAAAAAAGACATACATTTATATAGCCATAGGCATTTTGATGGTTATTATTCTACTTTATTTTTTGATAGAGACTATAGATAAGGAAGGACAGGAAAAAACAATAAAAAGAGGGCTTGAAAAAACCCAAACTAAGGATGCAAGCACCAAAAAACAAGCGCCCTTTGTACCAGTGGATAAGGCTCGGTTAGAACTCATATCTTTAGGCGGTAAAGATAATATCAGGGTTTTGGTAGACAGAGAAGATCCTGAAATGATTTATAGATATCAATGGACGATTAATGGGAATATTCTTAAAGATTATGTATCGGATACTGTTTCAAATTTTAAAGAAGGAGACATAGTCGGTGTTTTAATAACCCCGATAAAAGGGGAAAAAGAAGGTCAACCAAGATATCTAAGCCTTACAATTGACACTGTTACGCCAAAGGTATCAGGTATGTCTGAACCAAAAATAGAAAAAGACATTATGGAATTTAAAATTCTTACTGATAGCAAAGATGGTGGTGCTTTTTCTTTTACATCAATTAAGGTCCCAGATGGGATGGTAATCGATGGTAAAAAGGGTGTGGTGAAATGGCCAATAAAAGATATACCCGCTGGAATATACGAAGGCAGTGTATCAATTAAGAATCAAAAAGGTGCTAAAACCGTATATACATTTGTAATAAATTTAGAACAAAATAAATAAATGCAATAAGCTCAGGAGAAATTATTTACAGTATTAAATGTGAAGATAGAGTGGGTTTAAAACGAATCGATTTATATAGACTCTCCCATCTTTTTTTACCGCTCCCATTTTTTCTCATCCCCTTCCTTGGCGGAAATCATCTGTCACTTTATTACGTTACAATCGACAAATTCTGGATTGAATCAACCTTTGTTTTGTTTCTGGTCTTTGCTGTTTTGTTTCAAAGTAGGAACAAAAATCTCTTTACAGGCAAAACCGTTTTATATTTTTTTATCCCATTCGCGATAATAAATTTAATCAGTGTTTTCTACACCTGGAACATATTCAGCACCATGAATGAGATGAATACATTGATATGGATTGCAGGCAGTGTTTATATCTTTATCAATGCAAAAAAAAGAGATGTATTTCTCTATGCTCTTGTTTTGGGAACAGTCCTGTCTGCGATTTGTGCCATAGCGCAATCAAAGTTTTTATTTCCAGGACTTGTTGAAACATTCAAGGGGGGCACGCACGCAGATATGGTCCGTGCGCAGGCTATACCTTTTTCTTCTTTTTTGCACTACAATGTCTTTGGCGGTTTTATGTGCTCTGTGCTTCCGTTAGCCTTTTATTTCGGTGCGGTTAAGAAAAAATGGATCTACATGCCTATTACGGCATTGATAATTGTGGGTCTGATTATCTCAACATCGAGAATTGCAATGGGACTTTCTTTTCTCGCTGCGGTGTATTTTGTGGTCTCTACATTAAAAAATAAAGATTTCAAGGGAGTATTTAGCATTGTTGCAGTTGTGTTGACAGGAATTGCAATTACATTTGTATTGTTACAAACTGGAAAAGCCGGTGATTTTCGTGGGTTGACGGGAGAACTTGAAAAAAAGGCACATGTGACAAGATCTGAAGTTAAAACATTAAATACGAGAACAGAGATTTGGAAAAACGGCTTTGCTGCCTTCAGGGCAAATCCGCTTACAGGGTATGGCGCAGGCGCCTTCGAATATGGTTATAGAAAATATTTCGACGGTGGCATATATACAAAACACGCACATACCGTAATATTAAAATACGGCGTTGAACTTGGAATCATGGGCTTGTTGTGCTTTTTGTTCTATGTGACAGGGTTTGTGTATTTTTTAAGAAAAAAGATTAAAACACCCGAGTTTCAATTCATAGGTGTTTCGATTGGGTGTGGATTTCTTTTTGGGGTGCTGGATTTTTCCTTTGACATGCCTGCCCTTGTCATCACATTTTTCGTACTGACCTCGGTGTTTTTCGTAGATGAAAAGAATAAGACAACAGATGAAACAGATAAAGATTTCCCCGTAAATGCAGATTTCAAAGTCCGCCGGGAACATGCGGGTTTTGGCCTGCGTTTTAAAAAGCGCCTGATTCCTTCCATGCTCATTGTTCTCCTTGTCTGCTCTCTGTTGTTTACAAACAAGGCTGGACTTGCAGGAAAATCCATTGAAAATGGCATTTTAATGGAAGAGAACGGTTTCTTTTCAAACGCCTATCAGTCATATAGAGATGCAATAAGGGATATGCCAGCAAACAATGAAGGTTATATAAGGGCAGCCGCAGTCTTAAGAAGGATATACATGGTTGAACCTGACACCAAAAACAAAAACAGCATAAAAAAGGCACTCAATGCATGTCTTGAAATCATAAATAGAAAGTCTGACAAGGACTCTCAGTTGTATTTTGCAAATGGTCTGTGCTATGAAACGCTTGGTGAAAACAGGGCAGCAGAAGATTTTTTGTTGAGGGCAGTTTCTTACTATCCTTCAGCGGCTGAATATGTAAGTGAAATTGTTAGATTTTATATCAAAGGCGGTGATTTGCAGAAGGCAAAACAATGGAGTCATGCAATAGACCCTTATCTTGAAAAATATAAATCAGCGAAAAATCCAAAGGGTTTTTATGTTTACAGGATAAAGGATATGGCGGCAGAAATAGAATACAGACTCGGCAATAAAAGGGGTGCCCTCGTGATTGCCGAACAAAACCTTCACGATGCAGAAGAAGGCAGGTATGTTATTTCAGATATAAAAACAGGCAAAGTCGTACCATTAGAGCCATTTAAAAATTATTTAAAGGGTAGGGCAGATCACTTCAAATAAGATAGAAGTGGTCAGATGAGCCTCATAATGCATCTCCTGTATAGTATATCCAGATTGTAAAACGAATAATTTTTTCAGTAAATAGCACAAAATATATAATTTCCAATTTCCATCATATTGTATACAGGGCTGCATTTCCATTGAATAGTGAGTATTATCAAGGGATTAAACAGTGTTTTCATGATAAAAATAAGTGTGAAAGTTTAGTTAGTAATACTCTAAATATAAATTGACATAAATTTGCCATTTTGTTAATGTTCTTCTAATATGCGAGGAATTAATATATCAGCAGCTTTTAGCAAATTGGTCGAAAAAGTAGGTTTGAAGACCATCGATGAGATTATTGGGGTTGATATTGGAACTACTTCAATTAAGGTTTGCGTTCTAAAAAAGACAAAGAAGGGTCTTGTATTATCACATCTCGCCAAGAAAACCTTTAGCGAAGAACTTTTAAGTGATGGCCATATTATTGATAGTGATATGGTTGCAAGTGAGCTGGCAAATCTGCTTATTGAGAACAATATTAAGACAAGATACGCTGCCTGTGCATTATCAAGCTATTGTGTTATTACTAAAAAGGTTGTTATGCCGTTTTTAGAAGCGAGCACACCTCAAAAATCAGTAAAAGGTAAAGAGGCAAAAAAAACCGCCGAAAAAAGACCTTTACCAACGACTTTTGAAGATGAAAAAATCATTGAGTCAGAAGTCGAAAATATAATCCCTTTTCCATTAAAAGAGATAAATTACAGCTACCAACTAATGGGTCTTGGAAAAGAAGATGAAAATACAGTTAATATTGTAATTGTGGCTGCAAAAAAAGAGATTGTCGAAGGATTTGTTAATGTATTTCAGTTGGCAGGCTTAAATCTATTAGTTCTTGACGTCGACATCTTTTCTCTTACAAATCTTGTGGAGCAAATTCATAAACCTGTGGATTCCTCTGTTATGGTTGTTGATATTGGTGCAGCAGTGACAAATATGGCAATCATCAAAGGGGAAGATATTGGTTTCACAAGGGAGATACTCCTTGGCGGCAGTTATTTGACAAGCCAAATAGTGAAATCATTAAAATTTTCTTTCGAAAAGGCTGAAGAAAAAAAGATAAAAGGAGATGCTGAAGTCATTTATCTTTTTGAGGATTTTATTTTCAACATTGCGTCAGAGATTAATAAAACGATCAATTTTTATATGTCCACCAATCCAAACGAAACGATAAGCAAGATCTATCTTTCGGGCGGTACATCTTTGCTTTCTGGGATGAACGAAAAGATTTATGAGTATACCAATATCGAGGTTGAACATTTAAATCCCTTTGCCTTGCTAATAGATAATCCACATTTTGTTAAAGAAGATATTGACCAGATGAGAGATTATGACGAATTTAAAGAATTCAATGGTATTGCATTGCAACTATCTTCAAGGTTAATGGACTTAGAATGATAAGAATAAACCTTCTTCCATCAAAACCCAAGAAAGATCTATTTAAGCATGATATCTATATGTTTTTTTGTCTTTTGCTCTTAGCAATTTTCGTCTTTGCCGGGATCTATTATTACAATGTTCAAGAAATAAAAAAACGTAACACTATGATAGAAAAAACAAAAAAAGAGATTCAGAGCTTACAACATATATACAGAGAATATCTTGCGATGGAGCAGGAAAAAAAGGAGATACAAAGAAGGATTAAGGCAATTGATAGCATAAAAGAGGGTAGGGCGCTTGCAGCGAGAACGCTATATGATATCTCTGGCATTGTTAAAGATAATGTCTGGATCAAAAGTTTTAAAAAAATGAGCGATAAGTTTGAATTAGAAGGACGTTCATTGGAAAACGAATCAATTTCTGATTTAGTGGAGGCCATATCAAAGATTCCATATATCAGAAATGTGGAATTAAAGTCAGTCAATGTGGCAACAGAAGATGGTATTACAGTAAAAAGTTTTACAATCTACGGTGATATTTCATTATGATGAAGCTATCTTTTGACGCAGAAGATACAAAAAAAAGGATTGTTAAAATCCCCAAAACTTATAAGCTACTGTTTTGCCTATTCTTTAATGGCCTTATATTCGCCGCATTGTTTTATTTTCTCATTATGCCTCAGCTTGAAATAAAAAGACAACTCAATGAAGAGCATGCCAAACTCAAGCAACAACTTGAAAACATGGTAGCAATAAAAAATAACATGGATAAATTCCGCAAGGAATATGTGCAGTTGCAGGAACTCTTGCAACAGATGCTCAAACAACTTCCGGAAACTAAAGATATACCGAATTTGCTCAGAAATGTATCAAGTGTTGGCAATGAAACAAGGTTAAAAATTATTTATTTTGAACCCAAGCCAGTGCAAAACAAGGAGTTTTACGCGGAGCTACCATTCAGTGTAAAATTCAGCGGACCTTTTCATAATGTAGGATATTTTTTTGATGGAATAAGGAAGCTGGAAAGAATTATTAATATCACGAGTTTTTCTATTTCTCCGGAACAGGCGAAGGTGTCTGGAAAACTGAATCTTGTCGGTGAATGTACTGCAACAACGTATGTATACCTGAAACAGCAACCGAAAAAACAGGAAAAGAAAGACGAGAAAAAGGATGGCAAGGGTGGAGCACCTAAGTAGTAATATGAATAATCGAGAAACAAGGTGGTCGATTATATCTTATATCTTTATCGCTATGCTGCTGATGTTTTTTGTCGAATGGCAGGGCGTATCTTTTGCTCAAAATAAAGCGGATCCCAAAAAACAGGAGGAGGCAAAAAAGACAGAACCGACACCTCCGAAATTCAACGTTGGCGATTTTACATATACTTCAGCCAACAGGAGGGATCCATTTGAAGCAGTGTCATTAGGTGATTCAAAAAAATTAGGCAAAACATCTTCATTAAAAAGGGGTTATGAACTTGAGGAGTTAAGGCTTGTAGGGATTATAAATGCAGGCAACAACAATATCGTAATGATGGAAGACATGCAGGGCAAAGGAATCCTTTTCAAGAGGAATGATTATTTAAATAAAAACCTTTGGATTGTCAATATACTTGTTGATAAAGTAGAGTTTGGCTATAAGGTAAAGGGAGAGATTAAAACATTTATCTTGGATATCCCAAGGAAAAAGGAAGGGACGTGATTATGGACAAAAAAATATCAATATTATTGTTTATTATGGTTCTTGCGATCCCTTTGCTGTGTTTTAGTCAAGCACCTACAAAAAAGATACAGAAAATGTCTTTTGATTTTGTAGATGCTGATGTGCGTAATGTCCTCAGGGGACTGTCTGATGTAATGGGGAAGAACATAATAATTGGAGATGATGTCAAGGAACTCAAGGATAAAACAATTACTATGAAGCTCGATAATGTATCTATGCAAGAGGCATTGGATTTAATAATAAAGAGCAAGGATTTGGCAAAATTTGAAGAGGATAATGTAATAAGGGTTATTACCTTGAATAAATTGAATATTGAAAAAAAACGTGAAGCTGAGGAAAAAGCGCTTATTCAAAAGGAAAAGCTCGAGAAATTAAAACAAGGAGAAGAATTTTCAACTGAAACGATTTTTTTAAATTATACAACTGCGAATGATGTAGTCAAAGTAATCAAAGGTGAAACAACAGGAACAGCAGTCGGTGTCGGTGCTGCGAGCGGGATGAAAGGTCTCCTTTCAGAATATGGTACTGTTACTCCAGTAACCTGGAGCAATGCAATAATCGTTAAAGATACAAAAAATAATGTGGAAAATATAAAAAAGATGATAAAAGAGCACGACTTTGCTCCTCCTCAGGTTCAAATAGAGGCGCGAATTGTCCAGGCATCTTCTGATTTCTCAAAAGAACTGGGTGTTCAGTGGGGTGCTTCATACGGATGGACAAGCAAGGAACTTGGGAATAAAGCAGTTGAGGTTGGAGCAAGCAGAAATTATGGTGCTTCATCGGGTGCGACAGCCTATACATCACCGACCGGATTAGTGGGGGTGAGGGATGGATCTTCTTTTCCTTATAATGTCAACCTCCCCGCAGCAGTTGGTCCTGGTTCAGGTGGAACATTCGGTATATATATAGGTTCTGTATTTAACTCATTTCAGCTTGATGTTCAACTTTCTGCGCTTGAGAGTTCTGGCAAAGGCAAAATAATATCCAATCCAAAGGTCATTACATCAGACAACAAACCTGCCATAATAAAACAGGGTCAGCAGATACCTTATCAAACCGTATCAATGTCAGGGACTCAAACAGAATTAAAAGATGCTGTGTTGATGCTTGAAGTAACGCCTCAGGTGACTAAGGATAAAAATGTGAAATTAAAGATTAAGGCAACTAAGGATAGGCCTTTGCCAGCAGTTGCCGCTGGTATACCGATTGATAAAAAAGAGGCATCAACAGAACTCATCGTACAGGATGGCGAAACCGCAGTTTTGGGCGGAATATATGAAATAGAAGAAGGGGATTCCGAGTCTGGAGTTCCATTCTTGAGTAAAATACCAATTTTAGGATGGCTATTTAAAAAGGAAAAGAGAACAGATACAAAATCTGAACTACTAATATTTGTCACCCCAAAAATAGTTAAAAATTTATACAAGTAAGAGGGGGTAAGATGTGAAAAAGATTTATCTTTTTATTACAATTCTTTTTATCATATTTCCTATTTCCAATGCATTTTGTGAGACCATAAAATGTCCAATCATAGGAACATCAAATGATAAGTTATATGTCGCAACTGGAGAAAATCTAATTTTAGATGCAAATAAAACACAAGGAATCATCCTTGGAGATATTTTATCAATAATTAAGAAAGATGATACACTATCGATGATTGGTGAAATCGGAAAATGTGCCATAATCAAAATTGATGATACTTCAGGTATATGTAATATAATAGAATCAAAAGCTGAAATTGGAAAGGGTGATTTTGCAGTAGTAAAAATTCCTGAATATAAAAACCCTCAACTTTATCCGCTTATTTATAAATTGAATGAGGAAATTGTAGAGCCATTTGAAAATCATAAAAGAGTAAAGGTTTATGTTCACAATATTTATGATGATAAATCCAATATAACAGCGCTTTCTGAACTCTTAAGAGATGAAATTATCAATGTTTTTAATCAAAAGAAAAGGTTAATCGTTGATACTGAAAGTCTAAATAAATACTTAAATTATCCTGATCATTATTTTTATATTGGTACAACCAAATCGAAAAAAGAGACGGTCAATAAAATAAGAAATATAATGCAAGATGTTCAGATTGATATTGTAGTGATGGGTACATATAAAATTGAAGATAAAAATATAAAGTTAGAGCTCTATTTAATAAATAAAATCAGTGGGTTAGAAAAGAAAATGGATTTTTTGTTAGATCTGAATGGTTTTTCGAATATTGCCAAGCAAATAGTGGTACCTTACAAACTAATTAAAGAAAAGGAATTTGTCAATTATAGCATTGTGTATAAACAAAAGGATTACTTTCCATCAAAATACGAACAGTATGAAATCATAAAGGCAGAATCAAACAAAGAGTTGAGTTTCAAATATAATTTTATGGATGGAAAACTAAAATTTAATAGGATTAGCCCTGGTGATATAACTATCAAGATAAATACTACTACATTGAATGATATACAAAAGGGAGATATTTATGAAAAGATGTTTGAAAAGGGCATGAAAAGATTACTGGTGTCTTTTGTTCCAACCCTATATGATAACGACAATGAAATATTTGAATTAAAAAGGGTTATAAAAAAAGAGGTTATTCTTGATTTAAAAGATGAAGAAAGCATTTTTTTAGATATAATGCTCGATGCTACATATGAAAAGGAACATATTGATTTAAAAATTACAAAGAATATCTATGATGAAAAATTTGTTATCAAGCCTATTATGAATGAGTTTATAAAGAAACAACGTATAGATGTTTACCGAGATTAGGCGGAGGTGTTTTATGATATTTCTTTATTTTATCTTTTCTTTTGTGATTTTTTTACCTTGTAATTTGATGGCTCAAGGAACATTGAATGATCTTGAGACAAAGCAATATAAATCTTTTTTAATCGACATGAGAAAGACTGATCAGAAAAAAGTTTTTATAGATTATAGAGACGATAGAGATACAAAATACAGGAAGCTTAGAGATAGTATTGCCTTTGAAGAAGAAAAAGCACTTGTTGCAACAAGATCATATTGGGGCGAAAGAGCGATTGAATGGGATAGGAGGCAGGCGGATAGATGGGATACTCAATCTTTCTTGATAAATAAATCCTACTCTGGGACTGATACCGAATCACGTAGGGCACGCGACACACTAAGATCTGGTTTTTCTGGAAAAAAGAAGTAAATGTGTTTCACCTGAAATTTAATAGGTCATTTTGTGCGTCTTTCGAAATATATTGCCAAATGCGGCATTTCATCCCGTAGAAAATCTGAAGAAATAATCAGGTCAGGATACGTAATAGTCAATGATATAAAGATATTAGAACCATACTTCAGTATAGATCCAGATATCGACATTATAAAAATACACGGAAAACAAATAAACGAAGATAAAAAACTATTATATATTGCACTGAATAAACCTGTTGGTTATTTATCTGATCTAAATGATCCTTCAGGTAGAAAGTTGGCTCGCGATTTAATAGAAATTGATTCAAATATTTTTCCTGTCGGCAGATTAGATTATAACTCTGAAGGACTCATTGTGTTTACGAATGATGGAGATTTTGCAAATATATTGATGCATCCGAGATTTAGTATCGAAAAAGAATATCTTGTAAAATTTAAAGGCAGATTAGGAAAAGAAGAGATTGCAAAATTAAGAAACGGAGTCTTTATTGATAAAAGTCTGTGTAAAATAAAGTCCGTTCAATTTTATGCCTCATCAATCAATAATAATTGGTACAGGGTTACCATCACTGAGGGTCGTAACAGGATAATAAGAAAGATCGGCGAGAAAATACACCATCGTGTGCTTAAACTGAAGAGGATTCGAATCGGAAATATCAGTTTAGGAAATCTTCTACCTGGACAGTATAGATTTCTAACAGACAAAGAAATTCGACCCTTTAAAATGCCTTCTATTTGATTATTTTGGTGTGAGTAGGGTTTTTATATAGGGGCACGAAAAAAAACGATTGTGAGCGATTATAATGGAGGGTTTCTGGATTCGAGTAATCAGAGGGGTCGAATGGTTTATTTGACAAGACAAATCCTCGAATCTTTGAAATATTCATTTAAGTTAACATAATATTCCTTATCGGTATAGTTAAATTTATCCTTTATATATGCAGATTCATGATTAGCCGGGAAACAGCCTCTATTTAAATGGCACCTCGTATGAGATTACATCTGACGGACAAACCGATGCACAAAGACCACAACCTACACAGACATCTTCTTTTATATGCGCTATAGGTTCTCTTGTTTCAAAATTGGGACCAAATACAGAAAGTGGTTTTTCATGAACGATCATTTCAATTGCACTTTGAGGACAGGCATCTTTGCAGGAACCACAACCACTGCATCTTTCTTCGCTCAGCGTTGGATATACCCTTTCTTCTTCCATATCGAGAATAACCTCGCCAACAGCGCCAAAATATTCGCGCATCTTCCATCTTTCACTTCTTGGATATCTACAGAATCCGTAGAAAAAATGTTTTCTGTCCCACTTCGTTGGGTTCCAACGTATTTGAGGTTCAGTTCTATACTGGAACAAAAATTCCTTGTTTTTAAATAATTCGATATAATCGTTGAATGATACCATCTTGTCGAATGAAAAGCTTAGGACATCTTTTTGTCCATGTATGTAAGCTGTGCTGTTTTCGACCTTTAAGCTTTGGCCTTCTTCAAGATGAACAAAAATGACACCCTTCCTTCTTGCATTTTCATAGAGTAATTCGCCGTAAGATGGCATAACAAGATTTTGAGTTACAATACAAACATTCTTTCCGAGTTCACAAAGTTTCTGGGCAATATTAATAAAAGATTCAGAAAGGAATTCATAGAACATTTTGAATGATGGATCGTCAATACCTAAATAAAATAGATATGAATTTAAATCGACAGGAATGTTATCTATATCGGGTGTATCTTCATAAGATATTTTATTTTCTATCGTGTCATCAAAACCACCATTCAAATCGGACAGGCATTTCGATGATGCGCCAAATCCTGTCAATATTGCATCTTTGATATTCATAGGCTCAAGTGCACCGCCAGAAACATAAATGCCTTCGATATCTGTCTTCAAAGGTTCAACCTCTTTAATAAAACCATATTCATTAAGCGTAAAACCAAAAACTTCACTTAATGACTTAAGTTCAGGATTGGGATGCAAACCTATCGACAACACAACATAATCAAAGCGATCTTCAATAATACGATTATCATTATAATAACGTATAGTTACGCCATTTTCATCTTCATCGAAATACCTTGAGTTTGCCCTGATGAAATTGACACCAGCATCTCGAAAAACCTTTTCCATATAAAATTCCTGACCAAAAAACCTTAAATCATTATAAAATACAGTAATTTCAGGTTTTATACGTTGTAGAGTCCACTTTATCTCACGCAACGAATATGAACAACAGACCGATGAGCAAAGTGGATACTCGTTCCCCCTCGAACCCACACAGAGGACAAATGCAATCTTGTTTATTTCAGGTAATTCAACATTTTTTTGATCAATCATCGCATCATATTCAAGACTCGTAATAATCCTTTTTCCTTTGAGATGCTTTGGATCATACGGCACAAGGCCTGATGAAATAATAATCCTATCAGCATCGATATGCCCTTGACCTTCAAGGTGAATTTTAAAACTACCATTGACTCTTTCAGCATCTATTACACATGTTCCCTTAATTACAGTGAGATTAGGATCATCTCGAATCTCATCATAAAACGTTTTAAAACCTATCCTACAATTGGCAATCTTTTCCATTAGACCACCAGGTGCTTCTGATTTTTCAACTATTGTAACCTTGTGGTGTGTCTTAAGCAAAACCTTCGCTGCTGAAATGCCACTTATACCGCCGCCAATTATAAGGATATTCATAGCTTGTCTGTTTCTCCCATTACATATAGCAATAGATCGTTAAAATATATAACTTTTCTGTTTTCGGAAAATGTCTTCAGAGCCATATGACATAGAGGACAAAACACAACCAAATCACCATGCGTGTTATCGATTATCAGTCTGGAAAGTTTTTCCGTAGCCCATCTGTTGATAAAAAACTGGTTACCGCCGCAGCATCTATCTTTTACCTTTTCACCGTCTACATCTCCGCCAAAACGGGTTATAAAGTTCTCCATTATGTCCTTGTTTTTTATGGCGGTTTCCTTTGGGCGCAGCAAGACACATCCATAATATGGTGTGAACAGCCTACCCTCAAGGTCATGCTTTATATCTATTGATTCCACTATATCAAAATATTCGAACACATCAAGGGGATGAAGAATGGAAAAACTGCCTCCATCATCCTGATTGGCTTCCTTCAAGTTTTTGTAACACGCTGGACAAGGCGCTACAATATCATTACAGAAACCATGGGCCTTTTTTAGATTAGATTTTGAAAAATCTGTTAACTCGTTTTTATTCCCATATTCAAATGCCCCGCAACAGTGCCAGTCTGGTATTTCTTTAAGGTCGTGCCCAAATCTTTTAAAAATCTTTTTTGTTGTTGAGTTAAGTCTGTGAGCCGATCCAGTTAGTGAACAGCCGGGATAATACCCATACTCCATGTCATCTCCCCTTTATTTTGTATGGTAGATGAAAGCTTATATATTCAAGCCACTTTGGTACATATCTTATGTATCCCTCTTTTAGCATATATGTAGCTGACTTCAAAAACACGTAAGGTTCATACACCCTGCCCCATATTTTTACTGCACCTTTGAAAGCCTTTTCAAACTGTGATTCAATACCAAGTGTCTCGCGGAAAGCCCTGATGATTTCCGGGATACGTATGCCCCATGGACAGTTGTGTGTGCAACGATAACAATTTGTACAAAATAGAACCAATGGATGATTTTTTTCAACCGTTCTTCCAAGAAAAAGAGAAGAAAGCAGCTCCTGAGGGTTTGCATCTATCGACAGATCATTGACCGTACACACTGATGCGCATATTTTACACCCGAGACATACCGAAAAATCCTCACGTTTATATCCGCTCATCCCGATGATTTTTTTATTCAGATGTTCAATATTCAATATTGTATGTTCTATGTTATTATCAGTCTGCTGCATCTTTCAATTCATCCTCGATAAATGTGAGATATGGTATGCTTTCTTCAAAATCCCTGCCTGACATATAGGAAAACATGTCCTGGAGCCTCTCGGAGATACCTTTAAAATATCTTGTGAGTGGAATGCCTTGGGGGCAAGCCTCCTCACAGGCGCCGCACCCGACACAGGTCTGTGAAACATGATACATTCTAATAAAATGAAAGAGTTCTTTTCCTTGGGGCAATTGAACTGTACCTGAGCGCAGTATCTTGTTCAAAAGGGCATCTCCCTTGGGAAGATATTCATCACCATTGAAAACACAATCAATACAATAGCATACAGGACACATGTCTCTACAGTTTTTACACATTATACATTTAGAGAAATCTTCATAAAATTTATCCATTTCACTTTGAAATTTATCTATCCTCTTGCTTTCGCTAATAAGCATGCCAACATCTATTTCCTCTAATTCACCGTCTATCAGTGAAAGAAAATAATCGCCTTTATTATTGTAAGGAACAGCCCAAGCAAAACCATCCTGATCGATTCTTATGCCCGCGTCACCCACAACCCCCCTTTTTTCTCTACATGTCTTGCACGCCCAGCGTAGCATATCATTTCCCTCTAAATACTCTTTTAATTCTTTTGCTTCCCGGGGTATGCTGTTGTTTATGCCCTTAGATGATATTGTTCCAGGGCAATCAATAGAAACAGCGATGATATCTTCCCTTTCGATCTGACTAAGCTTTATCAGTTCTACATAAGCCCTTATTTCACAGGGCCTTAACAAAAGAATAATCTTTGTTCCCTTTGAAAATAAACGGCGGAAATGTAAGGCATTGTTTATACCAAAAAAAGGATTAAAAAGTGAAAAATTTTCAACATGATCCCCGAATGCACGGAGAAACACTCCATTTTCTTTATCTTCAAAACCAATTACAAGCTTGTTTTTATCTTTTTCTTTTAAAAACCTGTTGAGTGCATCTTCAATGGCCCCGTTTTTAACCTTTTTCCCTAACATTTTTCCTTTCCTTTATTTCGTTGTACATGGTTGTGACTTTATCAACAAATCGCCTTGCCTCAGCAGCACTTACCCAAAAAAGCCGTATTTTTTCTTTCATATTAAATGCGTCCAACATTTCCTTTAATGCTGCAATCTTTCGTCTTGTGAAATAGTTACCTTTTATAAAATGGCAATCACCAGGGTGACATCCTGCGACAAAAACGCCGTCAGCCCCCTCAAAGATTGCCTTAAGGACGAATGCCGGGTCGACCCTGCTCGAACAAGGCACTTGAATAAGCCTAATGCCCTCCGGATATTTTAATCTAAGGCTTCCAGCCATTTCAGATGCCTTAAATGTACAATATAAACATGCAAAGCCAATAATCTCAGGATTTTTTTCAACCTTATCTGTGGACATTATTCCTCCAAAACTCTTCCTTTAACTTTGTATCTACCTTTATATTGCTTCCATTAACGCACTTATTTCATCGTCAATCATGCTATCAATATATCCCTTAAGACTTATTGCAGAAGAAGGGCATGTTGCATTGCATAGTCCACATCCCATGCACGCGGCCTCTTCCACACGTGCGATCCTGTTGTGCTCGTCATATTTGATCGCCTTTGCTATACATGCCTGTTCACACATCCTGCAACCACTACACCTTTTTGGATCAACATAAGAAATAAATGGATCCACATATGCATATCCAAGATTCAAAAACCCAAATAATTTAACAGCAGATGCCCTGCCGTGATTGATCGATTCCTCTATATCCTTTGGTCCGGAACATGAGCCTGCGATAAAAATTCCTTTCACGGCTGTATCAAAGGGTCTAAGTTTTATATGTGCCTCAAGAAAAAATTTATCCTTATCAAGTGTGATTTTAAGCAGGTTAGCGATCAGCTTACTATCATCAGGGGGCGACATACCTATTGAAAGCACTACAAGGTCAAACTCCCTCTCAAAAATCTCGCCTAAAAGCGTATCCTCCCCTCTGATTATAATACCTGTAGGCGAAGGATTAATCTCTGCCACATTTGCCCTCGTAAAAAGGACACCTTTTTCTTGTGTATCTTCGAAATATTCTTCCCCGCCTTTCGGATGAGTTCTTACATCCATATAGAATGACTCGACATAAGAGTCCTTATATCTGTCCTTGACTGCGTTCCCAATCTTTAGCGCATTTACACAACAAATCCTCGAGCAGTAAGGTTTTCCAATCTGTTCATCCCTTGACCCAATACAGTGAAGTATGGCGACCCTTGGCTTATCAGAAAGATGCAACTTGTCAATATTTTGTTCAAAATCAAGCGTAGTTATAATTCTTTCGTCTTCTCCATATTTAAGCTCAGGTTTTAGAAGCGGGTTAAAAGGTGAAAAGCCTATCGCTATAATTGCTCCGCCAGCCGTGATCCTTTTTTCGCCATCAGGTGTTTCAAGCATCACATCATAATTTCCAAAAAACCCCTCAAAATTAGTAATCTTTGTTGACGTGAATATCTCGACATTTTTTCTTTCTACAAGCTCATTAACCATTTCCTCGACTATATCGTTGCCGTTCTTTTCTGAAGGCCAAATATTTTTCAAGGTTCTCACATGACCACCGAGTTTGGAGTCCTTTTCAACGAGATATACATACATGCCCATTTTTGACAGAAAAAGGGCTGCACTTAAGCCTGACACTCCACCGCCGATAATAAGCGCAGATTTTTTTACATCAACAACCTTTTCTTCAAGGGGAACATGATGCGCTGCAGAGTATAGCCCTGCGAGGATGAGTCTCTTTGCCTTTTCTGTATTTTTATCAATATCATCGCCAACCCAAGAACAATGCTCTCTGATGCTGACCCTTCTTAAAAGAAATGGATTGAGATTCGATTTTTTCAGAACATCCTTAAACATTTCTCCATGGAGCGAAGGCGCACATGATGCAATGATTACCCGGTCAAGACCTTCTTTAATAATCTTGTCTTTAATCAAATCCTGGCCAGGCTCTGAACAAACAAAAACATAATCCTCGGATACAGACACGCCTGGATATTTTTTAAAGAATTCGCTCAATTTTTTAACATCTACCGTATGCTTTATGTTGTGACCACAATGACAGATAAATATTCCTGTTTTCATATTAAAACATGTCCTTTAGCCTTGAAACATTACACATAATTCGCTTTTGTTTCATGTGCTGCCCACAACCAGCAATTCTTCATTTCCAGACACAATGTATTCCAGACACCTCGCCGCTGCTTCGCCTCCCGATGCAACTGTATCAGGTATGTCCCTCGGTCCGGATGCCATGCCGCAAACAAATATACCATCGACATTCGTGCGTGACGGACTAATCGAATCAGCCTTGATAAAACCGTATTCATCTATTTCTAACGACATGATTTGTCTGAGTTCTTCGATACTTTTTGCAGGTCTAACCCCTGTAGCAAGAACCACGACATCCACTTCTATCTCGAGCATTTCACCGCTTAACATATCTTCTACGCGCACTAGAAGCCCATTTTCGGTTTTAGATATTTCACCCGGTACACCTCTAATATAAATGGTACCGCTTTCTTGTGTATTCTTGTAAAACTCTTCATAGCCCTTGCCATATGCCCTTACATCTATATATGATACATAAATCTCAGCGTCTTTAATCCTGTCTCTAACGATACTCGCATGTTTTGCCGTGTACATGCAGCAAACCCTTGAACAGAAACGTGCATTGCTTTGTCTGTCCCTCGAACCAACACACTGTATGAAATAAAATCGTTTTGGAACCTTGCCGTTTAAGAGGATGTCCCCACCTGTCGGACCAGTAACAGAACAGATACGTTCAAATTCTATACCAGTTATGACACCATCTAAAATGCCATAGCCATATTCTCTTTTTTCCGTTGGATCGTAGAGGTCAAAACCTGGAGCCAGAATAATTCCATCGAACAATTCAGTTAACAATTCGTCTTGCATATGATGGTCAATTGCCTTTACTTCGCATATCCTTTCGCATTCTCCACATTGTATGCATCCCTCGATTTTACCGGCAAGACATCGTGATGCTTCTGCACGTGCTTCTTCTGTGCTGTATCCTATGGTTACCTCATTGAAATTCTTGATTCTTTCTTCGACGGAGGCTTCGGGCATTTTTATGCGATTGGAACAGGAAAATCTTGTGGAAAGGTTAGCCACTTCTGAATCAGTAAGTTTTTCTGGTTTCTTTCCTGTATGTATCTCGTCTATCTGTTCACCCTTGAGAAAACAGTTTATGTATTTGGCAGCCCTATAACCAGCAGCAATTGCATCTACAACATATGCTGGCCCTGTTGAAACATCGCCACCTGCAAAAATACCTTCAATATTTGTCGAATTGGTGAGGGGGTCAACCTCAATGGTGCCATTTTTCTTAAATGCCAGACCAATTCCTTCAGCAAAAGAGGTTTGAAGTGTCTGGCCTAATGCCTTGATTACCATGTCAACTGATACAGTAAATTCAGAATCTTTGATGGGAATTGGACGTCTGCGACCGCTTGAATCGGGCTCTCCAAGCTCAATACTAATACACTCCATATGCGAAAGGTGTCCGTTTTCACCGTAAAAACGTACCGGCGTGGTGAGGAATTTTATCTCTATCCCTTCATGAAGAAGCGCTTCAACCTCTTCGTCAGCAGCAGGCATTTCATCACGCGTTCTTCGGTAGATAAGCGTTACATTTTTGCTGCCAAGACGTTTTACGGTTCTTGCACAGTCAATGGCTGTATTTCCTCCACCTATTACCGCAACATTTTTGCCCGGTGTTATCTTTTTACCGCGGTTCACATCCTGCAAAAACCCAATCCCGTCAATTGCGCCCTGGAGTTCTTCTCCGTCTACACCAAGGGGTAATCCTTTTGGGGCGCCTGTTCCTATAAAGACGGCATCGAAATCTTCCCTAATATTTTCGAGCTTAATATCTTTGCCTATTTCAATATTGCATCTAATTTCAATGCCAAGCTTTATTATATAATTGATCTCTTTTTTTAATTCTTCCTTAGGAAGCCTGTACTCAGGTATTGCATAACGCAGCATACCTCCTGGCTCAGGAAGTGCTTCAAAAACGGTTACATCATGGCCTTCCAAAGAAAGATTATAGGCACATGCAAGACCTGCGGGCCCGGCGCCTACTACTGCAACCTTTTTACCTGTCTTGGTAATATTTGGAACTTCAAGCAAATCAATATCGAATTGGTCGACAGCAAAACGTTTAAGGTCACGAATGGCAAGAGGGTCATCGAGCTGACCTCTGTTACATACCGTTTCACAGGGAGCATAGCAAACCCTGCCACATACGGAAGGAAAAGGGTTTGTTGCCCTTATGAGCATATAAGCCTCTTTGAACCTTCCCTCGCTGATGTGTTTGAGGTACCCGGGAACATTTGTATTTATCGGACATGCATCGATACATGCGGCATTGCAGGGGCGATCTTCGCGTTTGTCAATACTTGCCTTGTTGGGAATCGCCTGCGGAAAAGGGATGTAAATCGCCTTTCTTGAACCTATACCCATGTTGAACTCGCTTTTCATGACAACCGGACAAACTGAAGAGCAGTTTCCGCATGCTGTGCATTTCTTTGTGTCAATGTATCTCGCCTTTTTTAGAATTGTAACCTGAAACTTCTGGCTTATCTTCTCTACGGCAATTAGTTTCCCCCAAGTGAGCAATTCGATGTTATGGTCGAGTGAAACCTCGACCATTTTTGGAGAAAGGGTGCAGGTAGAACAATCGAGAGTAGGAAATGTTTTGTCGAGTTGTATCATTCTGCCGCCGATGGACGGGCCTTCTTCAAGCATTGTCACACTTACTCCGCATGACGCAAGCTCAAGGGCAGCCGTTATACCTCCTATTCCACCACCAACAACAAGTACCTTATTCATAACAATCCTTTATAGATGCAGATCCTCTAACCTTCTTTCAGCATCTCTTTCAGTTTGTCTCTCACCTTGTGCATATCGCCTATAATGCCATAATGTGCATATTGAAAAATAGGGGCTTCGGGGTCTTTGTTGACGGCAATGATACAGTCTGAATCCTTCATCCCCGCGATGTGCTGGAAAGCACCGCTGATGCCCATTGCAAGATATACCTTTGGCTTCACTGTTTTTCCTGATGTACCCACCTGGTGTGTTTTGGGCAACCACAATTTGTCAATGACAGGCCTTGAGCCTGATATAACTGCCTTTAAAAGTTTTGCAAGTTCTTCATACTCAGCAACCTCTTCGTTGTTGCCAGTCCCCCTTCCGATAGATAGGAGGAATTCTGCTTTAGTTATATCGATGCCTGATTTCTCCTCTTCCACAAACTCCATAAAAGTCCGTGTGGTATTTGTCTCCACATCTTCAACGATTTCCAAAGATGGATTAGCATTTCTATCACAAAGATTTTCCTTAAAACTGCCGCTTCGAACAGTAATGATGAAGGTGCCCTCTCCGGATGGTTTAAATTCGCCGAATATCTTGTCTGAATAATAACTCTTAGAAAACGTTCCCCGTTCTTTGTCATAGGCGCTAACATCTGTGATAATAGGCACATTAAAATATCCTGCAGCATAGGAAGCCAATTCTGTCCCTGAAGCGGAGTTTGTGAAGACCATTAAGTATGGCTTTCCATGCGATGCCATAATCTTTTCAAGGATATTGACCATGACTACAGGGTTTAAAAACATCGATTCTTCAACTTTTACCTTAATTATGCCGTTTAAATACTGTTCGTTTACATTATAGTCACCAAAAGGAATCAGAAGAAACGCATCTTTCCCCATAAGGGAGCATAATCCGATGGAATCCATGTTTCTCTCTTCAAAAATATTGCGTCTTGTTTCTGCCACAACGAGTGCATAGCTCATTGGTACACCCCCTTTTCTTTCAGTATATTCAATAACTCTTTACATGCATTCTCCAGATCTGGGCTCAAAAGTGTTGCGCCTTCCTTTTTCAGCGGATATACCCATCTGGTAAGCTCAATCATGTTCTCAACATTTTCCTGGTAATCAGATGCTTTAAGAACCTTTCTTTCCACTTTGGATGCCTTCCGTATTCCCATAATGGAGACATATCTTGGCTCGTTAATGCCTGTCTGGATTGACATTACACAGGGTAAAGAAATTTTTATACGCTCCTGTAGACCCCCTTCAAGTTCTCTTCTTACAATTGCATATCCATTTTCAATATTATCGATTCCAATAACCATAGATACAAAGGGAATCCTCAACTTTGCTGCAAGGATGCCACCAACAGCAGCAAACTGGTCATCTTCAGATTGTACACCTGTAAAGATTGCGTCAAAAGGCAAGCCTTCCTTTTTCAAGAAATTATAGATCAATGTCGATCTTGCATTGGGATCGTGGAGGATATTTTCGGTTTCAATTAGAAAACCATCCTTTGCCCCCATGGCTATTGCCCTTCTTAACACCTCATCGGATTCGGAATCACCAATGGATACTGCTGTCACAGTACCGCCTATTTTTTCTACAATCCGTACGGCCTCTTCAACCGAATAGTTGTCCCAGTCATTCACCTTGAAAGGCACTTTAGATAGATCGATTTTATTTCCATCATCAATAATCCGCAGTTCTTCCTCTTGTGTTGCGGGAACCCTTTTGGTAAAAACGAGTAAATTCATTTTATAATACCTCCATGAGTATCTCTGATATTTCTTTTACTTCAAGCCCTTTCTCGATTGCCGGTTCTTCAAGGGTCATAACGCAAAACGGGCAGCTTGTCGCAATGATTTCAGCCCCTATTTCTTTTGCCTCCGATACCCTTACCTCAGCATTTCTACGATAGGAGGTCTCCACTTCAAAAAACATCCTACCCCCTCCTCCTTCACAGCACATCGAATTTTCTCTTGACCTTGAAAACTCCAAAAGCTCAAGCCCATCTATTGAGTTGAGTATATCCCTTGGCTCATCGAATATACCATTTTGTTTTCCGAGGAAACAAGGGTCGTGATATATGATCTTTTTATTGTAATTCGTCTTGGGCAAGATAGTGCCATCTCTCATAATTGGCGCTATAAGTTCCGTGTAATGGTATATCTTGATGCCGAGGTCGCCGTATTCTTTTTTCAACGCATTCATGCAGTGAGGTGAGAGTGCAATAATTTCTTTTATACCATACTCTTCGAAAGTAGCTTTATTTTCTTCCTGAAGCTCCTCAAACAGGCCAACCTCCCCTATCCTTCTAATCTCATTGCCGCAACATGCCTCTTCTTCACCGAGAACCCCAAACTCTATCCCACACATCTTCAATATTTTTGATATATTCTGGGGAATGACCATACACCTCGGATCGTAAGCCTGAATACA
>Ga0209718_1001094_pt1 | contig 32418 bp, 24 predicted proteins | sample AD_JPNAS1_MetaG_FD_184420 | JGI IMG/M metagenome (GOLD analysis project Ga0209718, IMG submission 184420) | Active sludge microbial communities of municipal wastewater-treating anaerobic digesters from Japan - AD_JPNAS1_MetaG (SPAdes) (version 2) | ecosystem: Engineered > Bioreactor > Anaerobic...
TTGTTTGGCCAGTACCCCAGAAGCGGCATAATTTTTTAATATTTTAATGGATTGGTTATTCTTGATAAATGCTGCGGCTATATCGTTAACCACGTCTTTCATTCCTACACCTGCTCCAATAGTTATTAGACCTGCAGAAACATTGCCACATAATTGGGTTAGCGCTAAGCACACAATGACTAAAGCAATAAACGTTCTCATGCATCCTCCTCAATCATAATGAATTAAAACAATGAAAAAACGCAAATACATTTTAATAAATGGTATATTTACTATGTATTGCGTTATATAAAACATTATATAATGAAATAAAATATTTTTCAATTCATATATAAAACCATATCAAGTTCTAATCGGAATGCCTCATATTTTTTCAAAATAATTTGTCCTTTCCCAGTTATACGAGAACCCCCATGGTGTACCCCCAACCTTTCATTCCAGCAAAAGAAGGCCCAACCTCTTTTTGCAACAATGGATAACAGTCCATGCTTTATAGTAGGATATTTACATTGTCGCGGCAACTTTAGGAAGCGATCCTGTTCTCTCAGTTCCCTTGAGAAGGTAATGATGTCCTTCACTGAAGGATTTGCCCCTGCTTTTTAGCCAAACCTTGTATCCAATACTCAATACGCAATTTAGAAATGCAGTTTATTCATAAATTCCAATTGATTATGCAAATCCCGTCGATAACACTCAATTTTCTCTTGACAGTGAGTTATCTCGTTTGATATATAAGCTGCGTTATATTATATTTTATATAACGAAGGTTAACTATGGCAGGATGGCAGTAAAGAAGTATATTCGAACATATTTGCGAAAAGACGGATTGGATAAAGGCGTAAGAAGTGCGCAAACCATTATCAAAATAATATATTAGGAGGCCAACAGAGTATGAAAAAGATTCTTTTAGTGGTATTTGCCATGTTTCTTTTATTGCCTGCAAATTCAAATGCAGGCAATGTGACAAGCAGATACGATGTAACCATAGGCGGGTATGTCAAGATGGATTTGGGTTGGCAGAACCAGAACCAAGGGCCTGATTTTGCCTCTGCTGTAAGAGGTTCGTTACCGGGCAATCAAAACAGATACGATGAATACCATAGTACATACTGGTATGCTGGTGAAACACGTTTGAATATGTTGATTAAGGGGCCGGATGCGTGGGGTGCCAAGACAGGTGCATTTATTGAAGGAGATTTTAGAGGTGCAACCGTAGGTGCTAACGCAGGGGTTTTTGGGTTGAGACACGCATATATGAATTTCAACTGGAAGCAATCAAGCCTGCTTATCGGTCATACATGGAACGAATGGGGTTTTATACCGTCATTTTACATTCTCGGTTGCGCAGATTTAAACCCCATGGGGCGTGGACGAAGAAACCCACAGATTCGTTACACATACAAAGTTGACAAATCGTTGTCTTTTTATGTAGGTGTTTTTGCCGAATATAACACTGTAGGAGGTGATAATATCAATACTCTTTCACAGAATGACAATGCACGTTCTCTGTTACCTCATTTCATGGGCGAGGTTACTTACAAAACAGATTCATATGGGAAAATTGGCAGATTCCCCCTTCAATTTTCTCTTGGAGGATTCTATGGGAAGGAAAAGAAAACTTACCGTAACTCACCAACAAACACCCAATGGAGAGACGATGATGTAAACTCATGGACTGTTGCTTTAAAGGGCTATGTTCCCATAATCCCCGATAAGAAGGGTAACAAGACAGGTTCTTTGGGATTCACAGGCGCTGCCTTCATGGGTCAAAACAACGGTCTCTACTATACGAGTGGCCCGGCCAGATCATACGACTCAGCGCTCAACGCCACCGATGAAAATTATTATTCAGCAGCGGCCACCACCAACTATGGCGGATGGGGCCAGTTATCATACTACTTTACCGACAACGTCTGGATCAACGGTATATATGGCACATTTTCCAATAACTTCAACCCCAATACATTCAGGGCGGTGGGAGCAAATGCAATAAGGACTAACCAGCAAATGATTGCAAATATCCTCTGGGATATAAACCCTGCGATCAGGCTTGGCCTGGAGTATACCAGAATAATGACAGGTTATGCGGCGTACGGTGCCGGTACAGCAGGTACTGATGCAGCTAACAACGACAACCTTGACAGATCAGGAAAGATCGATTCGGTAAGAATGGGGATCTGGTATTTCTTTTAATGGCTGACTGCTTAAAAAAAGATCAAAAAAATCTTTTGCAGGAATTTAACGATAGTGAAATAGTTGAGTCGTTTTGGAGATACATATCTTCTGGGAAAGTTCTTAGCACCACATTATTTTTTGATCTTTGAAAATTGAAAACCTTTCCCCTGTTGTCTACTCATAGTTGTAACTATGTGGTATGTGTGTAGTGGTAAATATATCACTTCAAGGAGATCGCTGATGACAACGGATAAATCCACCACAAAAGGTTTTGTTGGTTACTTTATGGAGCAAAGAGGATTTGCAAACACATTTTAATAACCTGTGTGATGTCCTGTTGATGCAATTATTAGCGTAAAAGGTCAGATCCACATCATTGACCAGGATAAGTGTATTTAAGTGTGGCACCTGTATTCAGGTTTGCCCTCCTCGATTTGCCGCTATCACAAAACTTGTTGGGGATCCGGTTCCGCCGCCCCCGCCAGAGGATCAAAGGGCTGTAGTGAGAAAGGGCAAGGAAGGTTAAAAAAATTTTTGGTTGTTCAGTATGTTCAGGTGTCCCGTTGTATTCAGCGGGGCACCTATTTCTTAAATGACAGAAATCTATTTTGTCTTGACAAAATATATCCATTTGATATAGATATACATTGTTAAATAATTCACATATATAAATCAGTAAAAGTATAGGAGGTTGTTATGTCGCCAGTTAGTGCGACCTATTTGGGTATACCAGGCTATGTGATTTTCTGGGTTATGTTTCTGGTAACAATGGGTCTGTTTCTTCCAAGGGCATATTTTCTGTACCGCCTTATGTGTCTCGGGAAACAGGAGAACCGGTTTGACCGGATAGGAGAGAGATTCAAGAATATGCTTTTTGTGGTTATCCCACAGTGGTGTACCTTAAAAAGCGTCACATCGAAGGACTTAGCTGGTATCGGGCACGCCCTGCTTTTCTGGGGTTTCAGTTGTTTTCTTGTGAGTTATATTGTCTTGATAGGGATTTCTGAAGGGCTTGGACTCCACTCTTATATAAGGGGAGGGGCATTCGAGACAGGTTTTTTGACTGTTTTGGATATAGCCGGTATTATTGTCATGCTGTCAATGATATGGGCGGCTATAAGACGTTACATAGTGAGACCGCCAAGGCTTGAGATAAGTCTCGAGGCAGGTTTTATCATGTTTATGGTCTTCGGCCTTATGGTGCTCCACTTTTGCACAGAGAGTTTCGGCATGGCGGCATTAGGCGAGACCCACGGTCTGCCCCCGATAAGTTCAGCCATTGCCAGCTACCTTGTCAATGCTGGAGTCCCAAAAGATACACTGATGAACGTATCCTATGGCGCCTGGTGGCTCCATTATGCATTTATACTTGTATTTACCATCTATATCCCCCGTTCCAAACACCTTCATGTGCTTGCATCTGCTCCGAATGTGTTTTTCAAGTCTCTTGACCGTAAGGTAGTGCTGGAGCCAATCCCTCTCGAGGCACTCGAGAGCGAGGAACCACCTGAACTCGGAGTATCAAAGATTCAGGACCTTAAATGGAAGGATATACTTGACCTTTATGCCTGTGCAAAATGCGGACGATGCCATGTGAGTTGTCCTGCGCAGGTAAGTGGAAAGACATTGTCCCCAAGGGAGTTTTTACGTCATATGAAGGATCATCTGCTCGAAGCGGGGCCAGGCCTACTAACCAAAGGTTCCAATGGCAGTGGTGAAGCGACGCCTGAACTGGAAGGAAAGAGACTTGTAGGCGACGTTGTCACTGAGGATGAGATCTGGGCATGTACCACCTGTGGCGCCTGTCAGGAGGTATGCCCTGTAAACATTGAGCATATACGTAAGCTACTCGAAATGCGACAAAACCTGGTACTTGTACATAACCAGATGCCAGAGAGTGCCCAACTCATGTTGAGAAATATGCAGACGAGAGGAAATCCTTGGGCAGGCGCACAGTCACTGAGATTGAGGGGCGACTGGACAAACGATGTGGAAGTCAAGGTATTAGGTGAAAGTGATGAGAACCCAAGTACGCTATTATGGGTAGGCTGTACAGGTGCGCTTATAGACCGCAATGTTTTGGCAACACTTTCATTAGTAAGGATACTCAATGCAGCAGGTGTTGATTTTTGCGTTTTAGGTGAGGCTGAATCTTGTTGTGGCGACCCTGCAAGACGGGCGGGCTATGAATTCCAGTTCCAGATTTCAGCGGAAGAAAACATAGAGACGTTTAAAAACTTTAACATAAAAGAAATAATTACGTCATGCCCACACTGCTACAATGCACTGAAGAACGAATATCCACTGTATGGTGCGGAATTTAAGGTGATCCATTATACGGAGCTTTTTGCCGAACTTATCAAACAGGGTAAACTGAAGCTGACAAACGATGTAAATACTTTGATTGCCTACCACGACCCATGTTATCTGAGCCGTTATAATGGGGTTTACCAGGAGCCGAGAGAGATTATTGATCGTATCCCCAAAGCTAAGTTTAAAGAGATGGAGCGCTCCAAAACCACAACATTCTGTTGCGGCGGTGGTGGTGGGCATATGTGGATCGAAGAGCAGCACGGCACGACAAAAATTAATCATCTTCGTATGGATGAGGTGATTGAAACGGGCGCGGATACCATTGCAACTTCGTGCCCTTATTGTCTGCAGATGCTTGAAGAGGGTATTGAACAGAAGGGTGTTAAAGAAACGTTAAAGGCAAAAGACCTTGTTGAAGTGGTAGAAGCAGCAATGAAACAATCTTAAAAAGGAAAGGAGATTATATGAATATTATCGTGTGTGTTAAACAAGTGCTTGACCCCGAAATACCACCGGCCAAATTCAAGGTTGACCCGGAAACAAAACAGGTTATCCCTCCGGCAGGTGTGCCGCCAGTGATAAGTGTTTATGATGAAAGGGCGGTTGAGGCTGCATGCAGGTTGAAGGACAAAAATAAGGGGAAGATAACTGTGATAAGCATGGGTTCAGAAAAGGCTGCCGATGTTATAAAGCATGCCATTTCTATGGGGGCTGATGATGGTTTTGTTTTGAGTGACCCTGCCTTTGAAAATCTGGATAGTTTTGGAACCGCGTATGTGCTCTCAAAGACGATACAAAAGATAGGTGCATATGATCTTGTTCTCTGCGGAAGGCAGGCTGCGGATTGGGGCGCAGGACAGGTTGGCTCCATCCTTGCTGAGATACTCGGTATCCCTGTTATCACACTTGCCTGTGAAATTGAAGTGGCAGGCACTAACGTAAAGGTGAAGAGAATAGTAAGTGACGGCTTTGAAGTGCTCGAAGCACCCATGCCAAGCCTTGTAACCGTTAGCAGTGAGATAGGTATGCCTCGTCTGCCCGCAGGTATGCGCCTTATGATGGCACGAAAAAAACAGGTACCTGTTTGGAAGGCTGCTGATATAGGCGCTGAGGCTTCTTTTCTGGATAAGGGAAATGCACATACAGAGGTTACAGGTCTTTCGGTCCCATCGCGTAAAATAGAGTGCGAGATAATCACAGGTGCGACCCCTGCAGAAGCTGCTGCCAATCTGGCTGCAAAGCTTGCTAACCTGATATAAAGAACGGAGGATATTCATGGATAATTATAAAGGTGTCTTAGTTTGTGGTGAAATGGCTGATGGTAAGTTGGCGCCGATAACAATAGAACTCCTCGGAGTCGGAAGAAAGCTTGCCGATGAACTTGGTGAAGAATTAAGTGTTTTGTTGTTGGGCAGCAAATCAGGTGCCCTGGGTCAGGATGCGATTGCCTATGGGGCAGACAATGTATATATATCTGAGGACAGTCTTTTCGATATATACAACTCCGATGCTTATACAATGGCAACGGCGAACCTGTGTAAAAAGATATTACCCTCCATAATGCTCTTCGGTTATACAGACATCGGTTGCGACCTGTCTCCAAGGCTTAATGGACGCCTGGGAGGGGGGCTTTCAATGGAATGTTCGGCATTGTCCATAGACCCTGCAACCAAACTTCTTGTTACCACAAGACCCGTCTTTGGCGGTAATGCGCTTGCGACTATGCTTTCAAAGACTGCACGCCCGCAGATGGCGACGATAAGGGCAAAGGTGATGCCGCCTGCAGAGCGTAACGACTCGCGTCAGGGCAAGATTATCCCATTAGAAGACAAGGTTGATCCATCGGCACTGAAAGTAAAGGTAGTAGAAAAGATAAAGGAAGAAGTAGAAGGCGTGAAACTGGAAGACGCAGAAGTCGTTGTGGCAGGCGGGCGCGGTATGGGCACTGCCGCAGACTTTGCAAAACTGCGTGAACTTGCAGGTATTCTTGGTGGCGCAGTTGGTGGAACAAGGGTTGCCTGTGACGAAGGCTGGGTCTCCGCAACACTCCAGATTGGACAGAGTGGAAAGGTTGTCAGCCCGAAACTTTATTTAGCCGTTGGTCTTTCCGGCGCTATGGCACATATCGCGGGCTGCCTCGGTTCAAAGTGCATTGTGGCGATTAATAAGGACAATGATGCGAATATATTCAATGTTGCACACTTTGGCATCGTTGGAGACTGGAAGGAGATACTGCCTCCACTTACCGAAAAGATGAAGGAACTCAAAGGAAAATAATTTTAAAAATACGTTGATAAAAAAGCCCCGATTATAAAACGGGGCTTTTTTGTTTTATGAAGGGCTTTATATCTCCAGTTCTTCTCCTTTATGCGGCACATATGTCTCAAGACCGAGCTTTTCCTGTATTACCTTTTCGAACTCGAGGCTGACAGATTCTTCACCGTGCGTCACAAATGTCTTTGGTCTATTTGTAATTGTGCCGAGCCATTCAAGCAACTCCTTCTGGTCGGCGTGAGCCGAGAAGCCGCCTATCGTATAGGCCTTTGCCCTTATTACCATCTCTTCACCAAGGATTCGGGCGCTCTTTGCCCCGTCTATGATGTGGCGTCCCAGTGTTCCTTTTACCTGAAAACCGGTGAAGATTATGCTACATTCTGGTCGCCAGATATTGTGTTTGAAATGATGCTGTATACGCCCGCCATCGCACATCCCGCTGCCAGCGATAATGATTGCCCCCGATTTGATCCTGTTTATTTTTTGGGACTCTTCTATGGAGGTAGTAAAGTGAAGGTTCATGCCTTCGTTGCTCCTGAACTTGAATGCTGTGAGCGCCTCGGCATCGAAGTATTCCGGATGCGCCATATATATCTTTGTTGCCTTATCTGCAAGGGGACTATCCACGTAGACGTTGAGTTTTGGTAGTCTGTCCTGCTTTACAAGTCTATTCAGGATATAAAGGATATCCTGTGTCCTTCCCACAGAGAAGGCTGGTATAAGGACATTTCCACCTTTTTTGAACGTGTTTTTAATAGCCTGTACCATTTCCTCAATACTCTCTTCGACACCTCTATGCAACCTGTTGCCATAAGTTGACTCAACAACAACATAGTTGGCATTATCAATATGCTGCGGGTCGTTTATGATGGGGTTGTCGTTTTTTCCGATATCACCGGAAAAGACGATCTTTTTTTCCTCATCACCATTATTTAACCAGATTTCGAGGGAGCCTGAACCAAGTATATGGCCGGCATCAATAAACCTGTATCTGACGCCTGATTTGAGTTGAAGGGTTTCCATATAATTGACCTTTTTTACAAAAGGCATGACGCCTTTTGCGTCCTCTTCTGTGTAAAGTGGCTGATATATCTGATCTTTTCCTGCCCTGAACGACTTCTTTGTCATCCATTCCGCATCCCTTTCCTGGATATGCGCTGAATCGAGAAGCATAATCTCGACGAGTTCGGCGGTGCCAGCGGTTGCCACTATGTCTCCCTTGAAGCCGTCTGCAACGAGTTTTGGAAGCAACCCAGAGTGGTCGAGATGGGCGTGTGTAAGTAAAAGGACATCGATCTGCCCTGGATCAAACTGAAAAGGTTGCCTGTTTACCTCATCGGCGTTTTTCCCCTGATACATACCGCAATCGACAAGTATCTGTAGACCGTCGGTAATCAAATGATAACAGGAACCTGTTACTACCCTTGCTGCGCCCAAAAAACGTATCTTCATGATGCACCCCTTATGATAGAAAAATGGTTACAGAGATTTTTAACACTAAATTAATGCGATAATGACGTTTTATATTAAAACATCATACGTCTTAATATACGCCTTTTTTCATTGTACGCAAAGTAAAAAGCGTGTTTGTTCATCGTCCACAACCAGAAAACCATGACCTTATTGTCTATTTTGTGTCCCGGTATTATTGTGATATTTGTAATGGTTTGAATTTTTGGACGGTCTTTGCTATTCGAATTTAAACCCCTTCTTCCGGAACAACGTGAGACAGGCATCGACTACTTGTTCATCATAGAGTATGCCCCTGTTTTTCTCTATCTCGTTTAGTGCAACGTCAATACCAAGGGCAGGTCGGTATGGACGATGGGTGGAGATGGCTTCGACCACATCTGCAACGGCGAGTATTTTAGCCTCTGTGAGTATTTCTCTGTTTTTCAATCCGTTGGGATAACCTGAACCATTTATATTTTCGTGATGTTGGTGTACGATGTCTGCTATAGGCCAGGGAAAGTCAATGTCTTTTAATATATCGTATCCCACCTTTGGATGTGTTTTGATAAGACTGAATTCGATCTCACTTAACTTTCCTGGTTTACTCAATATCTCGATAGGCACGGATATCTTTCCGATATCGTGTATCGCCCCTGCCATACGTATCCCTTCAACCGCATCGTTCGGTATGCCCATTTCCTGTGCGATGCAGCGTGCAAGGTTTGCCACCCTTCGCTGGTGGCCCGATGTATAGGGGTCTTTTGCTTCGACTACGGATGCGATAACATGGATGATGGCGCCTATGGATTTTCTGAGGCTTTCTGTTGTCCGTATAAGAGCTTCTTCGGTGCTCTTTCTTTGTGTGATGTCTTCGCAGATTCCTTCGTAGTAGAGCGACTTACCTTTTTCATCGTAAAAGGCGGTCCCGCTTAAGGATATCCATATTTTACTGCCATCCTTTTTGTAAAACTGTGTTTCAAAAGACTTTATAAAGCCCTGTGTTTCTGTTTTATTGATTGCCCTTTTACGGTCTTCTGGGTCTACGTAAAGTTTCTTTGATACATCGACGATTTCTAATTGCATCTCCTCAAACGATTCATAGCCGAGCATTTTAACCATTGCGGGGTTGGCTTCAAGGAATCTCCCATCCTTTGATGTTATGAATATGCCTTCGGCCGCATTCTCAAAAATGGAGCGATATTTCTGCTCAGTCTTTTTAAGAGTATCCAACGCCTTTTCCTTTTCGATTTCAGCGCTTTTTCTTTCCAACGCCTCTTTCAACGTATAGGGAAGTCTCTTCATACGCTCTTTGATGACGTAGTCTGATGCACCCGATTTCATACATAGAACAGCGGTCTCTTCATTCATCGAACCTGTAAGAACAATAAAAGGTATGGAGGCGTCATATGTCAGCGTGAGTTTGAGCGCATGCATGCCGTCAAATGTAGGCATCGAGTAGTCTGAGACAATGATATCAGGTCTGAATTCATTTAGCGCCTTGACAAAGTCCTCCTCCGTATCAACCCTTGTCGATGTGAAATCTAATCCAGATTTGCGTAGCATATGTTCTGCCAACTCCACATCATCTGGCACATCTTCTACAAATAGAATACGGATGTGCCTTTCATCTTTCATAAAACCTCGTGACCGATTCTAATCTTCCTTATGGTTTTCATTCTTGAGTATTTTACAGTATTTTACAGAAAATTGCTCGATATTTTTCCTAATTAAAGATGGGACCAAATATACATAAGGAAGCAGGAGAAAGCTAAAATCAATATCTGATATGTTTTTTGACGGCAGTAATCTCATCATGGGTGGAATATGCAAGAGACGCCATATTTACACGGGATTTGTAAATTATCATGCTAAACTAACCCAGTTTTTCACCAAAGCAACCACCCGAATAAAATATTTCATATCAAAAACTGATATCCTGTCTATCTGGTTGAGGGAAGAAGGGTAGGTGACCCCTTATCTGGCAGCCATGAGCTAATGACCGGGAAGCTTGTCGCTGTTGTATACAACCGAGTTGCAGCATACCCCGACCCACCCGTAGCCAAAAGAGATCAGTTTTACCGTTTTCCCGCATTTGGGACACGTGATCGTCTCTGCATGTTCGCTTTTTGGTCTGAACGAGTAGTTGTTGTTTTTTTGAAAGGATTGGGTATCTTTGTTTTTCATTCAGGTAGCCCCCTTGCCCCTTGTAGGATTAGTCTTGTTGCAGGATAAAATCATCTTTATGCTGTGATTTAGCTCTGCCATGTGAGGATCATCCGTAATGCGTTCTTCTGTTGGTATATAATAAAAATTGGTATATAATTTTGTCCCGATTATTGCAAAAGGGTGTATTTTTAATGCTTCACAGAGCAATTCAGGCAGAAACCGTCGTCTGTCGAACATGCAAACTGCAAGATGGTTACCTTTGGCAATCAACCTTTCGATAACTGTTTCATATGCCGTGAGTCTTTCTGAACCTGGCGGTCCTAACATCACACAGGTCATCTCAGATATTATGCGCATGTTAGAGTATCTTTGCCTTTTTGTTTTTTCATATTCTTTGCTGAAAAAGGCAAAGAGCTTGCCTGAATCGAAATCCTTTCCCCTTACAGGGAGTTCTGTGCTCTTTTTAAGCATGAATTGGTCGTTTTGCAGATAGGGTTTTGTGTCCATTTCGGTTTTGGCGAGTAGTGTAACTATATCTACCGGGTGGTTTGAATCTGCTATATACAAGACCCTTTCGTTTTTGTTTAGACTGTCCCTCAAGAGATCGGCTAAGACGGTGCTATGCTCCTGGTCGTTTTCATAGAAGGTGCAAACATGAGCACCAGCCTTCAATGTTATGAAATCGTCTGTTGATTCTATCCCATGCCCCCGCATAAATGTAATATTTGCAAAAAACCTTAACGAGCTTAGCATATTATGATTCGAAAAATGATATCAAAAAAATGGTGAAAAAATGGTGATATGTTATAGCTATATTGTGATGGACATGAGGTATGTCTTCAGACTGATCTTTTTCTTGTTTAAATTAAGCTTGTTTCTGATATTCTGTCTATGCAGGTTTACCGAATTTATAGAAACACCAAGCACCATAGCGATCTCCTTCATTGTTCTGCCCTCTTTTATGAGGTTCGCTATCCTTATCTCTGTAGGGGTGAAGTGTATTGATGAAGCGGTAAGTTTTCGTGAGAAAGGGGATATGATGTTTTTCAGATTTGCTTCAAGGATGTCGAGGTAGATCAATTGCTCATGGTTCAGATTTCTCTTTTTCAATTTATCGATATAGGGCAGGACAAGTTCTCTTGTATTTTTCTGGATAGTTGTTTCAAGCTCATGTTTGTCAGCATCCCTCTGGCTCAGCAGGATTTTCAATGCTGAATTATAGTCATTGAGGGAAGTGGTGCTTATTTGTAGCTCTCTCTCCGCCTTTTTTCTGTCCGTTATATCACGTACTATTGCGATAACCATATGCTTGTCAGCACACCAGAATCCCCCCAGGCTTACCTCTGTGTCGATGATGTTTCCATCTAACGTACGATTCTGCCATTCAAAGAACTGGGGCTTTCCAAATAAGACTTTATTTATGTATTCCATTGATTTTTCCCTTGAAAAACTTCCGTCAGGCTGGGTCTCAGGCGAGAAGTCTGCTAACGACCTTCCGATAATATCTTTGCGGCGGCAATTAAAAAGTCTGAGCGTGTAATCGTTACATTCGGTAAATCTGTAATTATTTAAAAGAAAAATTGAGTCATGTGCAGTGTCGAATATCGTCCTGTATTTTTTCTCACTCTCCTCGAGCGCTAACATCGTATTTCTGCGGACGATCAGGTTTGTAAACGATCTTGCTACACTTTCTAAGAAGAATAAGGTATTGACATCCAATTCATTTTTAGTGTGTGGGTAGTCAAGCCCAACAAGGCCGATTGCCCTTCCCTGATACGCCATGGGTATGTTTATCATCGATTTTATGTGCTGTACTTTACATACCCTTCTCTCATGTCTTGCCTCAATGGGCAGTTTGTTAGTATCTGACAGATACAATACCTCGAGATTTTTGATTTTATCCGTGAAATGACGGAACTTTTCCACAGCTATATTTTTTTGTGTTTCAATAAATGGTTCAACGCCTTCTGCGCACCATTCGTGTGTTTTGTACATCTTTTTTCCGTTGTTGTAGAGCAGAAATAAATAGCTTCTGTCTGCCTTGAGGAATTCACCTATCCTCTTAAGCGCATAGTTAATTTGTGCATCTGTCTTTTCAATGGGCAGGTTTATGAATGATGCCGATATTGAGCTTGAGATATCTTCGAGTTCAAGTTTATACTTGAGTTGTTCGTTGAATGTTTTTAGTTCCGCGGTTTTTTCATCTACCAAATGTTCGAGATGGGTGCGGTACCGCTGAAGTTCCTCTTCGTTCTTTTTGCGTGCTGTAATGTCTCTTGAAATGACAAGTATGCCTGAGACGTGTTGGCTTTCATCCAAAATCCCCGTTGTGTTAATCTCGACCCACTTTTCGGTGCCGTCTGCTGCATAATAGGTAAGTTCATAAGGCGGTACATTTTCGCCTCTTAGTGTTGCATCGAGTTTTTCCTTTACATACTCAACATCTTCAGGTTTGATAATTTCAAAGAGGCATTTTCCCAAAAGCCATTTCTCAGGAAAGCCTGAGCGTTTAGTTATCATTTCGTTTACGAAGATTAAACATTTGTCTTTGTCGAGCATGTAAATCCCGTCAATTGAATTTAACAGGTGGAATAATGGGCCCTTTATGTTGAATAGATCGTTATCAATTTGTTTTTTTAGCTCATTCATGGCTTTTCACCAGTCTGATGTTCAATTCAACCCCCTTTCTTTAGAAGGTTAGATGTGTAGATGTTTAGATGTTTAGCTAAACCTCCAACCTTCCAGCCCTCTAACCCACTAACCTTCTGTCTTCTGACTTCTGCCAACCCTCTATCCCTCTATCCCCCCAGCCTTCCAGTCTTCTGTCTTCTGTCTTCTGTCTTCTGCCAACCTTCCAGCCCTCTAACCTTCCAACCTTCCAACCCTCTAACCTTCTGTCTTCTGTCTTCTGTCTTCTGACTTCTGACTTCTGACTTCTGACTTCTGCCAACCCTCTATCTTTCTCCACTTGAATCCTTGAATCCTCGAATCCTTGAACCCTTTCTTTAGAAGGTTAGATGTGTATTTTTAGAAGGTTAGATGTGTAGAGGTTTAGATGTTTAGCTAACCCTCTAACCTTCTGTCTTCTGACTCCTGACTTCTGTCTTCTGACTTCTGTCTTCTGCCAACCTATCCCTCCGCCTTCTTTGTCTGTTCTTCTTCTGTGTATCGCCAAATTTCTACAACAGAAATAAACAAGGCGAGTACAAGAGGACCCATGATGAACCCTATCATGCCGAACAGCTTGATCCCGCCGAGAATGCTGAAAAAGATCGCAAGTATGGGCATTTTCATTTTTCCCTTTATGATAATGGGTCTCAATATGTTGTCTATCATGCTGATGACAAATACACCGACTAAAATCAAGATGAATGCCTTCATATAGAAACCGTTGAAAAAGAGGTAGGCAGCAGCAGGTCCCCACACTATGAATGTACCAAGCATTGGCACAAAAGAGGTGATGAACATGGAAATCCCCCACAGCACAGGGGAATGAATTCCAAGAAAATAAAAGGCTATCCCGCCGACTGTGCCTTGAAATATTGCAACCGTAACCCCGCCATAGATTGTGGATATGATGATGTCTTTTACCTGTTTAATCAGCCGTTCTTTCTCGTTCTTACTAAACGGCATATAGTCGCCCAGTTTGTTGATGAATTTTGTGCCGTCTTCAAGCAGGAAGAATATGGAGAGAAACATGAATAAAAAATTGAAAATAACTGATGCAACGTTTCCCAGCCCAGTCTTGATAATCCCAGCGGATTCTTTGCCTACGTGAGAGATAGCCTTTAAAACTACATCCTGGAGTTCTTTTATAGTTATATTGAACATCGATGATATGCATTCAAGCATCCTGCGGATGCTCGGATGTATCATCAACTTTTCAATCGTATCTAAATGTCCCGCTTTTGCGTATTCTATGAGTGCATCAGCCTCCTGTTTCAGAAGGTAAGAAAGGTATGAAAATGGTCCGAATATGACAAGAACGATTATTAAAAGAGTTAAAAACGATGCAAGAGACGGCAGCTTTATGTATTTGAGAAGAAACGCATAAACCGGATAAAATACAATGGAAAGTACAATAGCCCATGAAATAGAGGATAAAAAGGGATTCAGTATCTGATAGGTCAAGTACCCCAGGATCAGGACAAGAAAAAAAAGCACAACCGAATAAAATCTGTTCTTGGTTATACTGAAACCCCCTTTTTATCCTTATATGAGCTGTTTTATGCCTTTTCTTTTTCAAACGCCTCTTTGCCGGCATCAATTGCTGCAGAGATTACGTCTTTTTCCTTTTCAATGAGTTCTTTGCCCTTTTCAACTATCGTTGATGCCTTGTCTTTTATGTCTTCCATATAAACATCTGCCTTTTGTTTTGCCTCGTCGGCAAGCCTTTTTATCTGTTCCCTTGTTTCCTGCCCTGACTTTGGCGCAGTCAGCAATGCAATGCCTGCGCCGACAAGGCCACCTAAAAAGAATGCAAGAAGCACTGAACCTGTGCTGAAACCCCTTTCTTCCTGACCCATGATTACCTCCTCTTTATTAAATATTATCTTTTTGTAAAAAAACCTTTTGCCAATACAGATGAGGCAGCCTTAATGCCTGCCTTCCAACCTGACACGTTGAGGGTACATGCTTTTGATACATCTTTTATAGACCTGCTTACCTGTTGTACGTTCTGCCCCACCTCTTTAATGGAGCCCGACAGGGTTTTCACATCATCCATTAAGATACCGATATTGTCTGTAATATGCCGCACACTCTTTAGTGTTCTATCGAGTTCTTCAAGGGTTGGCTGCAATGATGCGTCTGTTTTCATAATAAAGTTTTTCAATGACCTCATCGTATCCTTCAATTCGAAAAGGATGTATAACAGGGCACATGTCAGGACAAGAGCCGATATGGCGATAATACCAAGAAAAACATTGTACATAATGCCTCCCCTTCTTGATTTATCCTCATCGCATGGTCTACCATAATGTTTATTATAGCATTATAAGGCGATGTTGTGGAGTATAATTTCATTATACACCAGATGTCAATCGCATGAAGTGGGTAATGGTTGAAGGTTATGTCCTTTTTTTCAGGATCAGAGAGCCCAATGCACCTGCGAACGACACAATTGCAGACAGCAAAAACGCATTTGTGAATGTGCCTGTTGCATCCTTTATGTATCCACCTATTGCAGGTCCGAGTGCCTGACCGATTCCGAAAAACAGTGTGATAAAACCGAGTCCTGCCGGTGCGAGTCTGCCTCCTACGGCGTCACCTGATGCCGCTGCCATGATTGTAGGAATCGAAAAGGCGGCTATGCCAAATACCACAGCAGAAAGATAAAAACCTGTGGTATCTTTCCAAAATGCAAAAATAACGTATGAAAGCGCAAGCGTCAGATAAGCAATCATGGAGCCGTAACGCCTACCGAGCACATCAGAAATCCATCCGTAAATGACACCACAGAAGATGCTAAAGACGCCGAGCACGGCAAATATCCTTCCTGCGGATACAGATGGTACACCCATCTCTTTTGTGAGGTATGCGACAAAGAATGTCAGGTAGATGATATACGAAAATCCATACATGAAATATACGAAACCAAGTTTCCATATCTCCGTCTCTACCACGACATCCTTGAATGCGGAAAACAGCGTTACTTTTGGCCAGCCTTTTTGTTCTTCTTCTCCGCCGTACATTGACAACCCCTTTTCTTTAGGATTGTTCCTCAGAAACGCATAGCAGACAAACGCAAGAATAAAAACTGCAATACCGAGCAAAAACCATGCATACCTCCAGCCCTCCTTGCCGAATGCCGTTATGACAGGCGGAAGGACAATGCCTGAGAAGAAAAGGCCGGTTCCTATACCGCCGGATACTATGCCAGTTGCAAGCCCTCTTTTTTTCATGACAAACCAGGCGGCAGGCATGGCCATGATGGGGACATAGCTACCCCCGTTGCCTGTACCTGCAATGAGCCTCATGAAAAATGCAAATATGAAAGAATCCGAGAAGCCTGTGAGAAAAAGGCTTACCCCTATCACAAGCAGGGATATAAAGACAACCCTCCTGATCCCGAATCGGGCCGCAAGAAACCCGCCTACAATGGCGAGGAAGAGATAACCTATGAAATTGCCTGTTGCAATGGAACCCAACTGTGTGTAGCTCAGGGCAAGGCCGTCCTTCATGGATGGCAGAATAACGGAATAAGACATTCTGCCGAAGCCATGTGCGAGTATTGTGACAAGTGTGCCTGTAAATGCAATAACCCATGCGTAATGAAGTCTTTTCATATGCCCTCCCTTTTTTCCAATTTTTAAACTTTATCATCAGATTGTCAATGCTTTTTTGTAAATTGTGCTTGACAAAATATTTTCCTTTGCCTAAAAATTGTTTACAAGGGGATTATGGGAGAAGCGAGGATGAAATGTCCATTTAAAGATTCACTTCAACTTCTCTAAAAATGGTCGGGTTTTGTAGGAAAAATATGCGCAATCAGCGTAATGTTAGGGGGTTTTTATGCCCGAGGCTATTGAAGGTATTTTTGAGAAGTATCAGCGAAGATCGGATCAACTCATACCTATTCTTCAGGATGTCCAGAAGGAATTTGGATATATTGCCCCTGAATCCGTAAGACATATATCCAGATACCTCCGTATATCTGAGAACCAGATCTTTGGCGTTTCCTCGTTTTATGCACAATTTCGCTTTACAACCCCAGGACGTCATTCAATCAAGGTATGCCTTGGAACTGCCTGTCATGTGAAAGGAGGGGCTACCTTGCTTGAAATGCTGGAGCGTGAATTGGGCATAAGATGTGGGGAAACAACCCCGGACAAACGTTTTGATTTGGAACGTGTCGCCTGTCTCGGATGTTGTGCATTATCTCCTGTTGTACAGATTGATGCGGATATCTATAGCAGAATGACCGTAAACAAATTATCGGAGCTATTAAAACAATATGAATAAATTAAAAAAGAAAATATCAGAGGCAAAAAGGAAATGGGAAAAGATAGAGGACAATAAAGAGCCCATCATATATGTCGGAGCTGCATCCTGCGGAAGGGCAGCCGGGGCGCTTGAACTGATAGACGAAACCGATAGGTTCATTCAGGAGAATAATGTATCGGCAAGGCTGATCCAGGTCGGGTGCATAGGCCCATGTTATCTTGAGCCCCTTGTTGATATCAAGATGCCCGGGCAGCCGAGAGTAAGTTATTCAAACGTGAATATCGGTCTGCTTTCAAAAATACTGAAATCTCACCTCATTGAGGGTACACCGTTTTCTAAGGCTGCAATAGGCAATTTCAGCAACGACACCTTCATGGATATACCGCCATTTTTTGAACTCCCCATGCTGAAGCCACAGATGAGGATAGTGCTCAGAAATTGTGGTCTTATAGACCCGGAGGATATTGACCACTACCTTGCGAAGGATGGTTATCAAGGGCTGATGAATGCGCTTCAGACATCACCGGAGGACGTTATCGGTGTTGTGCGTCAATCGGGAATACGTGGAAGAGGGGGCGCAGGGTTTCCGACCTTCAAAAAATGGACTGTGTGCAGAAATACACCAGGAGAACAGAAATACCTGATATGCAATGCCGATGAAGGGGATCCTGGTGCATTCATGAACAGGTCTCTCATTGAGTCCGATGCACATGCGGTGCTCGAAGGCATGATGATTGCCGGATATGCTATTGGGGCAAGCAAGGGCATTATTTATATCAGGGCGGAATACCCGCTTGCAATAGAGAGGCTGAAAAAGGCAATAAACCAGATGAAGGAATACGGACTTCTCGGAAAGAATATTCTTGGCTCGAGATTCAGCTTTGATGTCTCAATAAAGGAGGGAGCCGGTGCGTTTGTGTGTGGCGAAGAAACAGCGCTGATTGCATCTATAGAGGGGAAAAGAGGTGCGCCACGTTCCAGACCACCGTTTCCAGCAATATCTGGTTTGTTTGGCTGTCCCACAATCATAAATAATGTTGAAACGCTCGGAACGCTTCCCAACATCCTTAGGAATGGCGCAGACTGGTACAGCAGAATCGGAAAGGAGGGAAACAGGGGTACAAAAACATTCTCTCTGGTTGGAAAAATACGTCGAACCGGTTTGATAGAGGTACAGCTTGGAACAACGCTCAGGGAGATTATCTTCGACATTGGCGGTGGCGTTCAAAAGCCTTTCAAGGCGATACAAACAGGTGGCCCTTCAGGGGGGTGTCTCTCCGAAGAGTTTCTTGACCTTGCCGTTGACTATGAGTCCCTTGCATCTGCGGGCTCGATCATGGGCTCAGGGGGTCTCATTATCATGGATGAGGATACATGCGTCGTGGATGTGGCAAAATATTTTCTCGATTTTACCCAGAAGGAGTCATGTGGTAAGTGTATACCGTGCCGTGTAGGAACAAGGCATATGGTTGAGATACTGGATAGGATAACGCACGGTGAAGGGGTTCCCGAGGATTTATTGACCCTGAGGACACTCGGGGATACTATCAAGAAGGGCGCACTGTGCGGACTCGGTCAAACAGCCCCGAATCCTGTACTTACAACGCTGAGATATTTTAGGAACGAATACCTTGAGCATATAAGGGATGGCCGCTGTAGGGCCATTGTTTGTAAGGATCTTATCGAATACCGTGTAATAAAAGAGAAATGCACTGGTTGCCAGTCGTGCGTCAGGGTTTGTCCAACCGGGGCTATATCAGGGCCCAGGTCAGAGCCTCACAACCTCGATGTGACAAAGTGCATAAAATGCCGCTCTTGCTATGAGATCTGCCGTTTTGAAGCCATTGCAGGTGATGCTATCATTATTAGGACCGCGGAGAAGAGATCATGACAAAAAAGATAATCCACATTACAATCAACAACAAGAAGTTAGATGCCCATCCGGGTCAGACCATACTTCAGGCAGCCAGGGAGCACGGCATATATATACCTTCTTTATGTGCGATGGAACACCTTGCCTCTTACGGTGCTTGCCGTTTATGTGTGGTGGAGGTAGATGGTTTAAGGGGATTTCCAACCTCATGCACAACACCTGTTGAGGAAGGGATGGTTATACGCACTGATACGATGGAGGTGAGGGGGTTAAGACAGGAAGTGTTAAAACTTCTTCTCAGCGAGCATCCGGCAAGTTGTCTTTTTTGTGGTGAAAAGGAAGAATGCAAACAGTACATGGGGACAATACGCAAGGTTGGTGTTATAACCGGATGTCGTTACTGTCCGAACGACCTTCGTTGTGAGCTTCAGCAAATAGCAGAAAATATAGGCTTAACAGAGACCTCATATCCTGTTTATTACAAAAATTTTCCCGTTGAAAAATATGATCCGTTTTATGACCGTGATTACAATCTCTGCATTCTGTGCGGGCGTTGTGTACGTGTGTGCAGCAATGTGCGCCTGAACGGAACGTTGAGTTTCAAGCAGCGCGGAAGATTGACGACCATTGGGCCGGCATTTGACCGTTCACATATCGAGGCAGGATGTGAATTCTGCGGTGCCTGCGTTACGGCATGTCCTACAGGTGCACTAAGCACAAAGGTGAGCAAATGGTACGGTAGACCCGATACGCAGATAGGCTCGACATGTAATTATTGTGCAATGGGTTGCAAATTGTTGCTTCAAACAACAAAGACAGAAGTGATAGATGCGTTGCCAGACTATAGTTCTCCAGTGGAGCACGGTATAATATGTGTTAAGGGTAGATTTGGCATCACGGAATATGTCCATAGCCCGCTTCGCTATGGTGTGCCGAGGGAGATGACACCTATCGGATACAACGATATTAGCTGGGAAGAGGCTATAGAAAAGGCGGCATCGAAATTGACAGGCCTGAAACCGGATGAATGTCTGTTTGTAGTATCACCGCAGCTTTTGAATGAAGACCTGTTTGCTGCACAAAAGTTCATAAGACAGATAAAGGGTTCTGAAGAGATCGCATCATCTTTCATCTTTGACCTCGATGATGATGCGATATCGTACATCAATCTCATTTCTGATTCTGAACCCATTGAAACCATAGAAAAGGCGCAGGGTGTTATTGCTATTGGTTTTGATTCCACTTACGGTTATTCGGCGATCGGGGTAAACGTAAAAAAGGCTGTGCAGTCAGGGGCATGTCTTTTGTGCATCAATTCGTTTGAGTCAAACCTGGACATGCTTTCAGAGGCATCATTCGTGATGGATACGTCAAAATGGGCTGACATGTTGGATTTAATAATAGGTTTTATGTCGAAAGATAAGATAGAAAAAAGGCTTGCCGGGTCTGTAAAAACATTTGGGAAAGACATTGATAGCGCATGTAAGGTGTTTTTACGTTCCCCAGATAATGTGTTGATAGTCGGTCCTGGGGTTATAGAGGCACAAAACAGGGACAGGGTACTCGGGGGCATTGAAAGGCTGAAGAATGAGTTTTCGTGGAGGATAGTTGTTGCATGCCCATATACAAATCTGAAGGGTATGCTTGCGATGGGGGCTTATCCGTGCTTCAAACCAGGCGACACCATAAGACAACATGAAGCAGACAAAACCGTAGAGTTGAGGGGTGAAAATGCGCACATAGATCTTAAGAAGAAACGTAAACTCATATACCTTATTGGTGATACCTCTTTTGATATCCTACCAGATTGTGATTATCTCATCTACCAGAATGCCTTGCCAGTGAAATCGTCCCGCGCACCTGACTTAATCCTGCCCGTAAGCCTTTTTACAGAGTCTTCGGGCACGATAATCAACATCGAGGGCAGGGTTTTGCAGGTTAAAGAGGCGGTAGCGCCATATATGGATTCGAAACCCGATTGGTGGATATTGAAACGCATTGCTGAAAAGATCGGCAGGCCGGGCATGAAATTCAACAATGTCGGTTCTATACAGGGTGAAATCAAAAAGATCATAAAAGGTTTCCCTGCTGTAAAGAGGCGCGTTGAATTTAAAAGAATTGCATTAAAGGGAACGGTTAAGAAACACGGGCAGGGTATGCCTGCTGCATGGAAAAGCAGTTACAGGGGTGTGCTGCTTGGGGATGTTGTTTCCGGCATAAAGGTCATTGAATCAAAGCGCATGTTCAGCGTGCAAGAGCGGGCGACGCGTGCCCCGTTGATTGAGTGGAGGGCAATATGAACAGCATTGTAGAGCGAAGGATGATTGTCCCCAATATGCACCTACTAACCATCGAGGCGCCTGATATCGCCTCAAAAGTGAAACCGGGCCAGTTTGTCATTGTACGCGCCAACGATGAAGGTGAGCGTATTCCGCTGTCTGTTGCGGACTGGGATGAAGAAAGAGGCACCATAACGATTGTATTTATGGAGGTTGGTGCATCTACAGGTGCACTTGCGTGTCTTGATGAAAAAGATACTGTATCAACGTGTGTCGGCCCACTTGGAAACGAGACCGAGATAGGCAACTTCGGCACTGTCGTATGTGTGGGCGGGTGTTATGGTATTGCAAGCCTTTATCCAGTGGCAAGGGCATTGAAAGAAGCGGGTAACAAGGTGATCATGGTGTTTGAGGCAAGGAGCAGCTACCTCATCTATTGGGTTGACAGATACATCAAACTGGTAGATAGGGTATTCAACATTACAAGGGATGGGAGCTTAGGCTATAAAGGCCATATTACGCGTCTGCCGGATGTTATTCACGGCTTGCAAAATCCACCCGACAGGGTGATTGTCAACGGGTGTACATTTCTTATGGCTCGTGCGTCCGAGATGACAAGAGGACTTGGCATACTAACGGTGGTAAACCTCAACCCAATTATGATTGACGGTACCGGGATGTGTGGGGTGTGTCGTGTTACGGTAAAAGGAAAGATGAAGTTTGCGTGTGTTGATGGTCCTGAGTTCAGTGGTCATGAGGTCGATTGGAAAGAATTTCTCGCCCGCAGAAAGGCTTATCTCGAGGAGGAAGCCCTCTTTTTTAGGCGCAGCGAACCAAAACAGGCAGTTCATAAAGAGGTTAAATGTCAATATGAATCCTGAAAAAACAGAAAAAACGTCAAAAATTGATTTAAACCGTAATGATATGCCTAAACAGTCTCCTGAAATCCGAAGGCATAATTTTAATGAGGTTGCCCTTGGTTACACGGAAGAGCTTGCCATAAAAGAGGCAAAGCGTTGTCTCCAGTGCAAAAAACCAAAATGCAAAACAGGCTGTCCTGTAGAGATAGATATCCCTGATTTTATCTCTTGCATTGTAAAAGGTGATTTTTCTGCCGGAATCAAGAAACTAAAGGAAAAAAACTGTTTGCCTGCTGTCTGTGGGAGGGTATGTCCACAGGAATCTCAGTGCGAGTCACAATGTATTTTGGTGAATAAAAAGGGAGAGATAGCAATAGGAAGGCTGGAGAGATTCCTTGCTGACTGGGAGGCAAAACAGGGGAGTGTTGATATACCTCCAAAGGCAAAGCCTACAGGTAAAAAGGTTGCAGTAATTGGTTCCGGCCCTGCCGGTATCACTGTAGCGGGCGACCTTATCCTTCTTGGCCATGAGGTGACAATATTTGAGGCGCTGCATAAAGCTGGAGGGGTTTTGACTTATGGCATTCCGGAGTTTCGTCTGCCAAAGGCTATAGTTGCAAGAGAGGTCGATTATGTGCAACGATTGGGAGTGAAGGTGGTAACAGACTATGTTGTCGGTAAAACACGTTCTATAGACGAATTACTTAAGGAGTTTGATGCAGTGTTTGTAGGTACGGGTGCAGGGTTGCCATGGTTTATGGATATCCCGGGCGAGAATCTGAATGGTGTGTATTCTGCAAACGAGTATCTGACCCGTATGAACCTTATGAAGGGCTACCAGTTTCCTAAGTCATCCACGCCTGTCAAGAGGCATGTCCGGGTGGCTGTGGTCGGCGGAGGCAATGTAGCAATGGATTCTGCGCGGACCGCATTGCGTATGGGGGCTGATGAGGTGAGGATTATTTACAGACGTTCTCATGCAGAGTTGCCCGCAAGGCTCGAAGAGAGTGAGAATGCAGAAGAGGAAGGCGTGATCTTTAATATGCTCACGCTGCCCGTGCGATATATTGGAGATGAAAACGGATGGCTCACGGAGATCGAATGTATCAAGATGGAGCTCGGCGAGCCCGATGCATCAGGGAGGAGAAGGCCTATTGAGATACCTAATTCCAATTTTCATATACAGATGGACGCGGTGGTATGTGCTATAGGAAACAGCCCGAACCCACTTGTTCCTTCTACTACCCCTGGTCTTCAGACGACACGGCGTGGGACCCTTGTGGCTGATCAAGAGACTGGAAAGACGACAAAGGAACGTGTCTGGGCCGGTGGGGATATCGTCACAGGTGCGGCAACTGTAATACTTGCGATGGGTGCAGGAAGAAAGGCGGCACGCTCGATACATGAATACCTCGAGAAAGGGAAATGGTAGAGGGAAAGAGAGAAAGAGAGAAAGAAAGGGTTCGAGGATTCGAGGATTCGGAGAAGCGAAGGGTTCAAGGATTCAAGGATTCAAGTGGAGAAAGGCAGAAGTCAGAAGTCAGAAGTCAGAAGTCAGAAGACAGAAGTCAGAAGTCAGAAGACAGAAGATAGAGGGTTGGAAGGTTAGAGGGTTGGCAGAAGGCAGAAGTCAGAAGACAGAAGTCAGAAGACAGAAGGCAGAAGACAGAAGACAGAAGTCAGAAGACAGAAGACAGAAGACAGAAGGCAGAAGACAGGAGACAGAAGTCAGAAGACAGGAGACAGAAGTCAGAGGGATAGAGGGTTGGAAGGTTGGAGGTGTAGCTAAACATCCAAACATCTAAACATCCACACATCCACACATCCACACATCAAAACATCCAAACCTCTAATCCTCTATCCTTCTTAAAGACAAAGGGTTTAAGATATTAATTTTGATTAAACAAACTGACACAAAAAAAAACATATTTTTTGATGACGGCACTTTTAAAATCACCGTCAACATTGGTAAATGCAGAAAATGCTCATATTGTATACAGATATGTCCGGCAAAGGCTATAAAGCTTGGAAAGGACAGCATAAAAATATTTCTGGAACGTTGTATTTTTTGTGGTAGCTGCATCACTGCATGCCCACAACATGCCCTCGGTTACGAAAGTGCTATTGAAAAAGTGAAGGAACTTTTGTCTGAAAATGAAAAGACGGTTGCCTGCATTGACCCGGCCTTTCCAGCGATGCACGACATTGGAAGCGCAAGACAACTTGTCACCGCCTTGAAGAGTGTGGGATTTAAAGAGGTATGGGAAGGTGCTTTCGGCGCTGAATTGATCAGTCAGCAATATAGAAAATTACTTATCGACGGTACCGACAAGACATTGATATCGTCTTTCTGTCCAGCGGTTGTCTTTTATATTCAAAAATACCTGACACAATTGATCCCTAATATTGCGCCTGTGGTATCGCCTATGATAGCTATTGGAAGGGTTGCACGTGCAATAAAAGGGCCTGATTGGAGAATTGTCTATATAACCCCCTGCTTGGCACATATCAAAGAGGTGGCAGCACCTGAAGTCGCTGGCGCAATTGATGATGTGATTACGTTCCGTGACGTCAAACAATTATTTGACAGCAGAGGGATACAAAGCAATACACTTCCAGAGACGGATTTTGACGGACCAAGACCTTTCCTTGGAAGGGTAATATCTATAGTGGGTGGATTATATAGGAGTACAGGTGCACACTTTGATATTTTGATGGATGAAATTACCGGTACATACGGCCATCGTAGGGTCATAGGGGCGCTCAAACAGCTCGCATCAGGGCGTATCAAGGCAAAGTTCTTTGATTTTGTCTATTGCTCGGGGTGTGTTGACGGTCCGTTTACAGACACAGAATTATCCGTGCTTGGCAGAAGACAACTCGTAATTCGCTATGCAAAGGACGAAATGAGCCGGCAGGATGTCTCAAAGGTCATTGCCGAACTGGACAGTTTTGAACATATCGATCTTCGCCGAGATTTTTTGAACATGGAGGAAAGACTACCTACCCCTACAGAAGAAGAGATAAAAGATATATTGAAGAAGATAGACAAGTTGCCACCCAACCATAACATGGATTGCAGGGCATGCGGCTATCTGACATGCAGGGATAAGGCGATCGCCGTTGCCCAGGGTATTGCAGAGGCAGAGTATTGTCTTCCATATCTTCTCGAACAGAGCAAAAAGATATATCAGCAATTGAAAAAATCCCATAATCAATTGAAGATGTCTCACCAGGAATTAGAGCAGGCGCAGGCTCATCTGCTTCGCACGGAAAAGCTTGCCTCTATAGGTCAGCTATCGGCAGGTGTTGCCCATGAAATAAACAACCCTCTCGGAACGATAATGATATATGCACACCTTCTCTTGAAGGGTATGGATAAAGATGATCCGAGAATAGAGGATATTGAGCTGATTATCGGAGAGGCAAACAGGGCAAAAGAGATCGTTCAGGGACTTTTGAGCTTTGCACGTGAGACGAAACTGCGACAGGGGTTGATGAATGTGAGCGATTTGCTTGAGGATGTGCTCAGCCTGGTTATTAATCAATCGCTTTTTCACAATATCAGGATAGAAAAATCATTTGTCCAGGATATGCCTATAATTGTTGCAGATGAGACAAAGCTGAAACAGGTTTTTCTTAATATTATACTTAATGCTGCACAAGCCATGGAAGGAAATGGAAAATTGACAATCAGTACGATAATTGATAAAAAACATATCAAGGTGAAAATTCAGGATACCGGCCCTGGAATTCCACCGGAAAATATGGGCAAATTGTTTTCGCCTTTTTTTACAACGAAGGAAAAAGGGACGGGCCTTGGGCTTGCCATTTCGTATGGTATTGTCGAACGACATGGTGGCAAGATAGATGTTGATTCTGAATTGGGGAAGGGGAGTACCTTTATCATTTCATTACCGATTTCTATTGACGAAGAAGACGAAAAATTTAAAAGGCATTTGAATAAATTATCGTCTCAAAATAAAATTACAGGGAGAAAGAATTATGGGCAAAAAAACTAAAATCTTACTTGTTGACAATGATGTGGATTTTATAGACCTCAACAAGGCGGTCCTTGAAAACAACGGTTTTGATGTTGCCGTTGCCTATGCGGGCAGAGAGGTGATGGATAAGGTCAAGTTTGAGCAACCAGACTTGATTGTGCTTGATTTGATGATGGAAAAGCATGATACTGGCTTTGCAGTTGCAAAGGCATTGAAGGCAGATCCTATTTATAAAGGTATACCTATCCTGATGCTTACTGCTGTGCTGGGAGAGACAGGAATGGATTTTAGCCAGGAGTTTGATGGTTACTGGATGAAGACCGATGCATTCGCCAACAAACCTTTATCGCCTGAAGAATTGATCAAAAGCATCAATGAGTTATTTGTCAAGAACAAAAAGGGGTGAGCCGTTTATAGGATTTTGACGGTCAGGGTGGTTAAACGGGTTTTAGAGGTTAAAGAGGCTTATATTGGGTGAGACAATAAATATATTGGTTGTTGACGATGAAAAGGGTATCCGGGAGGGGTGCCGTCGTATCCTTGCCAGTGAAGGTTATTCGGTTGATGTGGGCGTAAACGGCAAAGAGGGGCTTGAACTGGCAAAAGCAAAACAGTATGACCTGATCCTTGTAGATTTGATGATGCCTGTTATGGGCGGCATTGAATTGATGGAAGAACTGAGGCGATTTGATTCCGAGGTCATAATGATCGTTGTAACGGGTTTTGCGACGATTGAAACAGCGGTTGATGCGATGCGTCACGGTGCTTACGACTATATTCCAAAGCCCTTTACACCTGACCAACTGCTTGTAGTTGTAAACAGGGGGCTTGAAAAACGTAGATTAAGCCAACAGACATTGAGGCTTATGGAGGAAAGAGACCAGAAGCTTCTCGAGGTAGCAAACGAAAAATCCAAGCTACATACAATTGTAATATCAATAGCAGATGGTATCCTTGTAATAAATAGAGAACATCAGCTTGTATTGTGGAACCCTGCGGCAATAAAAATGCTGGGTCTGAGAGGGGGCCTGGAGGCCGGATCGGAGATAAACAGGATTATTCCTCAAAAGGACCTTGTCGGTGTTATAGATAAGGGTTTTAGTCCGGATTCGTCCCAATACACTGTTATATCTGAAGAGATTATTTTGCCGCCTCCTGATAAGAAGACAATCATGGTCAATGTGTCCAGGGTAAGAGATGAAGCAGGGAGGGATTTTGGTGTTGTTGCAACGCTGAACGATATTACGACACTAAAAGAGATAAATGAAATAAAATCACAATTTGTCACCATGGTTACCCATGAATTGCGTGCCCCGCTTTCTGCAATTGAGGGCTATCTTTCTGCATACCTGACCGGGGCAGCCGGTAGTGACCCTAAGATGTACCAGCAGATGATGGAAAGAGCAAGGCAAAGGGCGCATTCGTTGCTTGAATTGATAAATGATCTTCTCCAGTATAGCAGACTTGAATCAAAAAGTGTGACAAGGAAGAAGGAGCACCTTGATATATCAGAGATCATTGTCAATACTGTGGAGTTGTTTAAGGTTCAGGGGTCGGCGAAGGACATAAGATTCGAGTTGAATATCCCTGATTCATTTCCTCTTATCGAGGCCGATAGGTCAGAGATGGAGCAACTCTTTACCAACCTTATTTCGAATGCCATTAAATACAATGTAAAAAACGGCAGAATGATTGTCGATGCAAGGCCTGAGGGTCACTTTTTACATATTTCCGTTTCCGATACCGGGATAGGGATTGACGAGGAAAGCCTGCCGTGTGTATTCGACGAGTTTTACAGGGTATGCGGGCCGGAAACGAGGTATGTGACAGGGACAGGCCTTGGTTTATCTATCGTAAAGAAAATTGTGGAATCGCACTTCGGCCAGATAAAGGTGGAAAGTGAGTTAGGTAAAGGCACGACCTTTACAGTCATGTTGCCCATAAAACAGGATAAAGGTTAGGTTGATACCGAATTTATAAATTTAATAAAAGGAGATGTTATGTCAAAAGAACCAAAAACGAACGAAATAGTTGAGAAAAGGCAATTGGCACCTTCGATAACGCTTTTTAAGCTTTATGTGCCGGATATAGCGAAAAAGGCAAGACCAGGGCAGTTTGTGGTTTTGAGGGCAGACGACTATGCCGAGAGGATACCGCTGACTATTGCAGATTTTGACAGGGAGAAAGGACTCGTTACAGTGATTTTTCAGGTTGTCGGTACTTCCACGCAGAAATTGGATAAATTTCAGCAGGGTCAGATTATCCTCGATGTTGTAGGACCGCTCGGCAAGCCAAGCCACATAGAAAAATTCGGAACTGTTGTATGTGTGGGTGGTGGTGTGGGTGTGGCGCCTGTATACCCGATTGCAAAGGCCCTTTTTGAAAGAGGCAACGAGGTGATTAATATAATTGGTTCTCGTACGAAGGAGATGTTGATTCTCGAGGATGAGATGAAGGCTATTAGCTCAGAGCTGTTTGTAACTACAGATGACGGTACATACGGACATCACGGTTTTGTTACCGATGTGTTAAAGAAGCTTATCGCGGATAAAAAGAAGATCGACCTTGTAATTGGGATAGGCCCCATCATAATGATGAGGGCAGTTGCAGAGGTTACCCGTCCACACAATATCCATACGGTTGTGAGCCTTAACACGATCATGGTTGACGGGACAGGTATGTGTGGGTGCTGCCGTGCAACGGTTGGAGGTGAGACCAAGTTTGTATGTGTCGATGGTCCTGAATTTGATGGTCATAAAGTCGAGTTTAACGAGTTGATGATGCGCGGCAAGATGTATAACAGGGAAGAGCGTCGTGCAATGTGGGACCACAAATGCAAACTCGAGGCACAAGAAAAGGCGCTTAAAAAATCTAAGATTCGCGAACCCATGCCAGAACAAAATCCCAAGGTAAGGATGCAGAATTTCAATGAGGTTGCGCTTGGTTATTCGAGAGAGAGCGCAATACGCGAGGCGTCACGTTGTTTGAATTGCAAGAATATGCCCTGCGTGGATGGATGCCCTGTCAATGTGCAGATTCCTAAGTTTATAAAGAAGATAAAAGAAGGCGATTTTATGGGTGCCATACACACCATCAAGGAGACGAACAGTCTGCCAGCGGTATGCGGACGCGTATGTCCCCAGGAGACACAGTGCGAAGAGAAGTGCGTGCTCAGCAAAAAGGGCCAGCCTATCGCTATAGGCCGTCTCGAGCGCTTTGCGGCAGATTATGAGTTGAGCCAGGGTGATGTGCGTGTACCTGATATTCCAAAGCCTACAGGAAAGAAGGTGGCAATTGTAGGTGCAGGCCCAGCCGGCTTGACAGTGGCAGGAGAGCTTACCAAAAAGGGACATGAGGTGACCATATTTGAGGCACTTCATAAGGCAGGCGGGGTTCTTGTATATGGTATCCCGGAATTTCGTCTCCCTAAGGCGATAGTGCAAAGAGAAGTGGATTATGTGGGAAAGCTTGGTGTAAAGATCAAAGTTGATATGATTATTGGACAGACTACAACGGTGGATGAGCTCTTTGCTCAGGGTTATGATGCGATATTTGTCGGTACTGGCGCAGGCTTGCCCTATTTCATGGATGTGCCTGGCGAGAATCTTAATGGCGTTTATTCTGCAAACGAATTTCTCACACGTGCAAACCTTATGAAGGCATATCTATTCCCTGAATACGATACGCCTGTCAGGGTGGGAAGCAAGGTGGCGGTAATAGGTGGAGGAAATGTGGCGATGGATGCCGCAAGGGTTTCAAAAAGGATGGGTGCTGAGAATGTGTATCTCATATACCGTCGTTCGCGCGCGGAGATGCCTGCGAGGGCAGAAGAGGCTCACCATGCAGAAGAAGAAGAGATCGATTTCAGACTTCTCACTGCCCCTGTAAGGGTTATAGGCGATGAGAACGGTTGGGTCAAGGGTATTGAATGTGTGAAGATGGAACTTGGTGAACCCGATGCATCCGGCAGGAGAAGACCTGTTGAGGTGAAAGGCTCAAATCACATCATAGATGTGGACGTCATTGTTGTCGCCATAGGCCAAGGTCCTAACCCGATATTGACATCAACTACAGAGGGGCTCAAATTGCGCAAGACAGGCAATATCGAAGCTGATACAGAAACAGGCAGGACAAGCAGAAAGGGTGTGTTTGCCGGTGGTGATATCGTAACAGGTGCTGCAACGGTTATCCTTGCAATGGGTGCAGGCAGAAAGGCAGCGGCGTCTATTGACGAGTACCTGACGACAGGACAGTGGTAGAGGGAAAGGCAGAAAAGCGAAGGGTTCAAGGATTCGAGGGGTCGGAAAGGAAAGGGTTCAAGGATTCGAGGATTCGGAGAAGCGAAGGGTTCAAGGATTCGAGGATTCAAGGATTCAAGTGGAGAAAGACAGAGGGCTGGAGGATTAGAGGGATAGAAGGTTGGAGGGTTGGCAGAAGACAGAAGACAGAAGTCAGAAGTCGGAAGACAGAAGACAGAAGACAGAAGTCGGAAGTCAGAAGACAGAAGTCAGAAGTCAGAAGTCAGAAGACAGAAGGTTAGAGGGTTAGAAGGTTGGAGATTTAGCTAAACATCTAAACCTCCAAACCTCTAACCTTCCAAAAATACACCTCTAACCCTCCAAAAATACACATCAAACCTTCTAAAAAAATGTTATAAATGATGATTATGAAATATTTATTCATAGCCGCTATTAGCAGTCTTATATGTATGTTCGTTTCATTTTCGGCGTGTTCCGATAATGATTTCGATAAGAAAAGGCTTGAAATGGTCGAGAAAGATATAAAGGGGAGGGGTATAAAGGACAAACGGGTACTTGATGCCATGCTTAAGGTGCAAAGGCATCTCTTTGTCCCTGAACCACATAGGGAGAAGGCATATAATGATCATCCAATTCCAATAGGCGAAGGTCAGACTATATCGCAGCCTTATATTGTTGCGCTTATGACAGAGGCTGCAAATCTTGTAGGAGAAGAAAAAGTCCTTGAAATTGGTACAGGTTCTGGCTATCAGGCCGCTATACTAGGTGAGACTGCAAAAGAGGTTTATACGATAGAATTGAACAGGGTACTTTACGGACAAGCCAAAGAGAGATTAAAAACATTGGGGTATAAGAATATCCATGTGAAGCATGGAGACGGTTATTTTGGTTGGGATGAATGTGCACCTTTTGATGTGATTATGATCACCGCTGCGGCGGATAAAATCCCCCCGCCTCTTCTTTCCCAGTTAAAGGAAGGCGGACGAATCATACTACCGCTTGGCAAGAAAAGCTTTCATCAAAGGCTGACGGTAGTAACAAAAAGACAGGGAGGCAATACTATACGTGAGCTTGGGGGTGTCATATTTGTGCCCATGAAAGGCCAGGTGCAACAGAAATAATGTTTTTCATGTGATTGAGTTGCGAGCCTTATTTCCTTTTGTTGTTCAGCGCCTGTTTATACTTATGGGCACAGAAGATTGGAGCATGTAGGATTGACATCGTGTTTAATGAAAATGCTATAGCGTCCTCAGAATTTCCTCGAGCATTTCACCCAGTCTTGCCTCTTCGCTTTTGTCTGCGTATTGCGGACGCTCAACATCGGGAAAAAGGCTAAAAACACCATTTACGATAACCTCTGCATGTGGCGGACATCCCGGCAGGTGGGTGCCTGTTTCAGCGTTATGTTGCTGACATATACCCATAAAAATGTTTGTTTCATCGGGGTTGATGGGGTGTTGAACGAATGGACCAAGATATATGTTTACCTTGCGGTCAAACGGGCGGTCAATAAGCATCCTGCTTTCGTCTTTAGGGTCAGGCCTTCTTAGTTTATTCAAAACGAAATGCAGGTAACCGGCGCAACCCGAACAGGCGGAGTCAGCATGAATCCTGATATCCCTGCCGCAATCAAGGTTAATATTCGGTTGTTTGAATGGGCTTGCCACTTCGTCGATTGTGGCGCCAATAATTTTAATCTTTTCCTTCTCGATGGGGCCCAGTCCCTGCATGTATGCAAGAAAAACGGGTGGCGAGGATGCGGGGTCAAGACCCATGACCTTCATGGCGACAGTATCTGTCGCAACGGGGTTTGTGCCT
>Ga0209718_1001109_pt1 | contig 32189 bp, 28 predicted proteins | sample AD_JPNAS1_MetaG_FD_184420 | JGI IMG/M metagenome (GOLD analysis project Ga0209718, IMG submission 184420) | Active sludge microbial communities of municipal wastewater-treating anaerobic digesters from Japan - AD_JPNAS1_MetaG (SPAdes) (version 2) | ecosystem: Engineered > Bioreactor > Anaerobic...
CCGTAGGCGTTCGGGATGGCCTCGGCCAAACGGCGCAGTCTCTTAACGTCGATATAGCCCAGGCGAAAGGCGACCTCTTCGGGACAGGAGATCATCAGGCCTTGCCGGTCCTCGACCGCTTGGACGAAATTGGCCGCCTGAAGAAGAGATTCATGGGTCCCGGCGTCGAGCCAGGCCGTGCCCCGGCCCATTTCCTCCACCCGGAGCTCGCCCCGCCGGAGGTAGGCGCAATTGAGGTCGGTGATCTCGATCTCGCCGCGGGGTGACGGCTTGAGGGCGGCCGCGAGGTCGGCCACCCGGCCGTCGTAGAAATAGAGGCCCGGCACGGCGAAATGGGACCGCGGCCGAGCCGGCTTTTCCTCGATGCTGATGGCCCGGCCCCGGGCGTCGAACTCGACCACGCCGTACCGCTCCGGGTCCTTGACCGGGTAGGCAAAGACGACCGCCCCAGACCGGAGCCGGGCGCACTTTTTTAGCTGTCCGGCCAAGCCCTGCCCGAAAAAGATATTATCGCCCAGGATCAGGCAGACCGGCTTTCCGGCGATGAAATCCCGTCCGATCAGGAAGGCGTCGGCCAGGCCGCGCGGCTCGGCCTGGGCCCGGAACTCGAACCGGAGCCCCCATTGCCGGCCGTCCCCGAGAAGGGCCCGGAAGGCCGGAAGGGCCTCGGGGGTGGAGATCACCAGGATTTCCCGGATCCCGGCCAGCATGAGCATGGACAGGGGGTAATAGACCATCGGCTTGTCGTAAACGGGAAGGAGCTGCTTGCTGATCGAGAGCGTCAGCGGATTGAGGCGGGTGCCCCTGCCTCCGGCCAGAATGATTCCCCTCATCGGCTCATCCTTTCATCGGATTTCTCCTGAAAATATAGCATAGATTGACAGGATTTCCTAAAACGAATAATCTTGATCCGCGCCTAGCCGGAGATGGGAAGAAAGAATGGATAGCAAAAAAAAGCGGCTCCTTCTTTTCGGAGCCGCAACACTCGCGTACGCGTTTTTACTGGTAATTTTTTACTGGAAATATGTCCCGCTCGTGGCGAATTACCAGATCGCCCTTGTTCCCCTCCTTCTTCTCGTTACTGTCTCAACCGTTATCGACTTTAAAAAAGGCCTTCTCGCTTTTATTTTTCTGTTCCCCCTGATCAACAATCTCCCTTATCTCTTCAAGCTCTATGAGCCGCTCCCGATGGCGCCCTCGGCCCTCGTCCTTTTTTTATTCTTTTTCCTCGGCTGGCTGCTGCACCGGATATTCACGACATCCGGCCCAGCCCACGACACAGAGAAACTGAACGAACCGATATTCACACCTCTACGGCTTTTTTCCGCTCTCGTCTTTGTCTCCGCCCTGATCACGATCTGGCGCTACACGAATTTCTTCCCCCTCTGGCGGCCGCGGATCTACGAGCTCGTCACCAATGTCCATGGAACGAGCGCCGGCGGAGCGATCATGAGCGTCGTTTTTTTCAGTTTGACCTATCTAACGGGCATCACGTTTTTCCTGATCCTCGTCCGGGCCGTTCAGACAGATGGATTCATCCGCGAGGCCATTACGGTTTTAGGAATCAGCACGCTGATTTCACTCGGGTTCGGCCTGTTTCAGCACTTCAAAGCCCCCACCCTCGGCAACAATCCCATCAGTATCCAGAACGGAATCATCAACGCGACCTTCAAAGATGCCTTATCTTTTGGGGCGTACCTCTCCATGATCATCCCCCTGTTTTTGGGCATTTTTCCCTCTCTCAAAGGCCGGTCGAGGGTGATCCCGGGCTTGGCCCTCCTTCCAGCCGTATTTTTGTTGTTCTACGCCGGCTCGAAGAGCGCGCTTCTTTCCCTGGCCGCCGCTCTGGCCGCCCTGGGATTGTTTGCCTTGGTTGCGGTCATCAAACGTCGCCCGCCGGTCAAAAAACCCGCCGCTATCTGGTTGGCTGTTTTCCTTCTCGCCGCCGCTTCCGTCTTTGTGCTCGTCTCAAAAACAACGCCTGTCGACGCTCTCCGCAAATCGACCACCATTGTTCGGATGAACGATTTCGGAATCAGATTGAAAGTTCGATCTTCCGTGGCCTGGACCATCGCCCTGAGAATGATCAAAGACTATCCGCTCAGCGGTCTTGGAGTCGGATCATTCATCATCGAGTCGTCTAATGACGCCAAGGCGTACGCCATGGACATCGGAGTCCCCCAATCGACCGAAAATCTTCCCTTGCAAATAGGATCGGAGCTGGGCCTCCCCGGCGTATTACTCTTTCTATGGATTCTTTGGGAAATCATCCGACGGGGGTTCAAATCCTTTCGTCGTGCGCCCCGTTCCTCTCTCGAACGCGCTCTCGTGCCCGCCGCCGGAGCCGGTCTTCTGGCCTTTTTTCTCAACGCTCAGACGCACTCTTATATCGGAAGTCATGAGATCCATTATACATTCTGGTTCATAGCCGCGGTTCTCTTTGCCGCCGCTTCCGCCTCTCCCCCCATCAATAAAACATCCGGCCGGCGAACGTCCTTCGTTCGTATCGCCGCCTTCATGATGGTCGTCTTCGGGGGGATCTCCCTATTCTGGAGTTCCGCCCATTCGCTCTCCCTCAACGCTCAGACCCAGAACCACGGCCTCCGGCAGGAGTTCGGTTTCGGCCCGGCCGAAAAAGACTCTGAAGGACGAGAATTCCGCTGGACCGGCCGTTTTGCCGGCACTCCCTACTGGATCGACAAGACGGATATCGAGCTTATGCTACTGGCATCCAACCCCGACATCCTAACCCACCCGGTCCGGGTAATAATATTCATCTCCCCCGATCTCGCGACAAAACCCATCGTGCTCCGGGATCTCCTGTTGAAGGAAAGCCGCTGGGAGAAAATCGTCCTGACTCCGCCGATCGCCATTCGCGGCCCCGCCCTTCTGCTTTTCGAAGTCGATCGGACTTGGAATCCGATGAATCTTGGCGTCTCCTCCGACTCCCGAAATCTCGGCCTGGCAATCGGAAATATAAAAACCTCCGGCCCCTAGGGATCGAACGCGGGACGGAAAGATTATTGCCGCCGGCGACGGCTGGGAAAAACGCCGGATAACGTCTCGATCAATATTTTAAGATCGAAGACGAGGCTCATTTTGGAGATGTAATAGAGATCATATTCGAGTTTTTCCTTGGAGTCCTTCGTTGAAGCGGCATAAGGGTAATTGATTTGGGCCCAACCGGTCAGGCCGGGCTTGACGAAATGCCGGAGATCATAAAACGGAATTTCCCTTTTAAGACCGTCCACAAATTCGGGCCGTTCCGGACGCGGGCCGACAAGGCTCATCTCTCCCCGAAGCACGTTCCAGAGCTGGGGCAATTCGTCGAGGTGAAGCGCCCGAAGAATACGTCCGACGCGAGTCACCCGCCGGTCGTTTTCCTTCGCCCAAACCGCGGCGTCTTCTTCCGCATTCTCGACCATGGACCGAAATTTGTGAAGGAGGAACTCCATCCCGTTTTTTCCGACTCTCCGCTGGCTATAGAAAACCGGCCCTCGGGATTCGATTTTAATCAGCAGGGCGATCAACGGCCAAAGCGGAAGCCCGATCACATACAGAATGACGGACACAGCCAGGTCAAACACCCGTTTGATTTTTCCGGCCATAAGCTTATTGGCCGGAGCAAAACCCTTCAGGTCGAGGAAACGGCTCTCATCGTTGATGTAGTCGATGGGAATCCGAAACTCCAGCCGTTCAATCAATTCCACGACATCGATGATTTCGGTCTCACGATCGTGGGCTCGAAGAATCTCCGCCGCGGTGAATGCCGTCCTCTCCGGTATTTCCGTTCGAACGATCAACTTGACATCTCGCTTCGTGAGGATTTCCGACAATCGGTCCTGTTTTCCGAGGACAGGCCCGACTTCCGCATCCGCATCTTCCGCTTCAGCTATATTCCCTACAAGTTCATAATCCCGGGGGCGCGCGCGCAATAGATCGGCGATCTCAAGCGCCCCTTTCCCGCGTCCAAGAATGATAACGGGGATGGGCGTTCCAATCATCCGAAAAATCCGAAACCCCATCGTCCGCCAAATGAGAAGAACGCCGAGGAGAATGAGATTCGCGATGACGAGGACGCCGCGGCCGATGGGAAAAAGGAAAAACACATATTTCAACAGGGCGGCGAGGACAGCGGATACGCCGACGGCCGGAACAAGGCGGACAGCCAGCAATCGGTTCCGGACGTCGCGTTCGACGGAGTAAAGATCGAATAAATAGAAGACCGCCAGATATCCGAGGATCATCATCAGAAGAAAGGCCGTCGAGAAATCATCTTGGAACCGAGAAATGGTTTTGAAGCGGATCAAATAGGATCCGATATAAGCCAAAAGAATGAATAGCGCGTCTCCAAGGCCGAGGATCAGCGAACGCTTTGTTACTTTGGACAATTTTGTCCCCTTTAGAATTTCTGCTCTCCCGCCTCCGCGGCGCGCAGCGACCGAAGACGGATATCCGATCCGGACAAAAAAACCAGGCCCAGGATGATTTTGGGAAGGGAAGCCGTCACATGAAGAATCAGCCCGCAAGCCAGGGCTTCGGGCCGCCCGATCCCAAAGGCGGCCAACGCGAGAATGACGGCGTATTCGTAAACGCCGATCTTTCCCGGGGCCGAAGGAGGAAGACTGACGACTTGAATGGCCAAGAGAACGATCAGGGCCGGTCCGAGTCCGAGAGCCAGGCCGATCGCTCGAAAGACGAGAGCAATCGTCAGGATCTGGCTGAAAATCAGGCCGATCGTCCAGGCGACAAGAACCGTCGACGTCTTCGTCCCCCGGAGCGTCGCAAACGCCTCCAATCCTTGCTGGACGATCCTCAGGATTCGCGCCCGGACTTTCGTCGGAAAAAGGCGAACGACAAAGGCCGCGGCTCGCTGAAAAAGCTTCGGCCACAGAGCGAAGGAAATCAGGATCAACGCCGGAACAAACAACAGCACCCGGAAAGCCGAGCGCGGGGCGAACGGGCCTCCGACAGCCATCATCGCGGGCGTTACGATCCAGACGGCGGCAAAGACAAAAAAATCCAGCAGGTGCTCGACCAGAATCGTTCCCAAGGTAAAGGAGACCGAGGCGCCGCCCTCTTGGGACACGAGATAGGCCCGAACGAATTCTCCCATCCGCGCGGGAGCGGCAATGTTAACCATTTGAGATATATTGTTGAATCGAAACAACTTCCTCAACGGGATCCGGGTTTGAGGACGGAGCAATATTCGCCAGCGCAAGCCCAGAATATATACGGAAAACACGGTGTTGACCGCCGCCGTCAACACCCAGAACCAACGAACTTGGCTGAACGCCTTACCGAGTTCGGCCAAATCGATTTTCCGAAAGCTCAGCCAGACAGCCACAACACTCAGGATAATTGCGACACCGACGCGAAAGATCCGCTTCATTCCGTCCGTCCGAAGATCGACCGAAGAAATTCCCAATCGAATCCGGCTCCCCAGCTGAAATGCATGACGATCATCGCCCAAGCGGCGGCGACTCGTTCTATCAGGTCATCCGGCCGTTTCGCACCCGAAGCCGGGATGAGAACCGCTCCGAAAAGCACAGCCGCGAGATAGAAAGCGGGAAGCATCCAGGCCAGAGGCCAGAGGATTCCGCCAATAACCGCAGCGAGAGAGGCCGGGAAGAAAAGCGGAGGAAGGACCTGGCGCCAGCTCGTCACCCGACGATGTTTCCTGGTCGTCCGCGCCCTGCCGCGTCCATAGGCGAAATACTGCCTGGCCAAAGCGGCGAACGTCTCCCGTGGGAAATATTGAACTCGGATGGTGTGATCCAAATAGATTTTTCGGCCGGATCGAAGGAGCCGAAGGTTCAACTCCGCGTCCTGATTAGTCCGTTGGCGGATATCGAATAATCCGATATCCTCTAAAACGCTTTTGCGAAATGTTCCGAGAAATACCGTGTCCGTAAAACCGCTTTTCGTCCCGAGGTGGAAGCGGGCGTCGCCGACGCCCAAGGGATGCCTCATGGCCAAGGCAATCGCCCTTTGCCGGAATTCTTTTCCGACCGGCTCCATCACCCCGCCTACATTGGCCACGCCCTCGGATTCTTTCTCTCGAAGAAGCTCGACGAAAGTCTGGACGTAACCGGACGGATAGAGACAATGGGCGTCGGCTCGGACGATGAACTCGCCGCGAGCCACGCGAATTCCCTCGTTGAGGCCGAAGACTTGATAGCGGTTCGGATTATGGAGAACGCGGATTGCCTCCGTCATCCCTGTCCCGCCATAACGTTCGACAAACTCCGCAACCAAACGAAGAGTCCCGTCGACGCTTCCGCCGTCCATGACGAGCACTTCCCCCTCGGCCAAAAGCCAATCGTCAACCAAGCTTTTCAACGCGCCGATAATCCTCTTCTCCTCGTTGAGGCAAGGCATGACAACCGTGACAAGGATTTTTCGATCAGGTGTCATATTTTTCCCATGATTTTATAGGAGATAATGGCTGCGACTTCCCGCAAGCTGCCGAATAACATTTCCGTTCCCCATTTCAGTCGATTGAACACATCGTTATACTGTTTCCCATTCGGGATATGCCCCGGGTACCGGGACGTACGCAATGATCTCACGACCGTCGGGTCATTGGCTTTTTTGGCCGTATAGGAGGATACGATCCGAACCTTATTGAACCCTGACTTTCGGAACACGCCCACCGTCCGGCAGGAATGCAGCGGCGTGGTCACAATGTTCAACCGCATTTCCTTCGATATACCCTTCTGGCCGGATCGTAAAAGGAAATCGGGATGATCTGCCGTGGATCCCGCCCCTGGTTCACAAATGATATCTTCATCCGGACATCCTAGCCAACCGGCTGCTTCCGCATAAATTTCCGCCTCCGTCACTTTTCCCGATCCTCCTCCCGAGAATATGATTTTCGGGGCGTATCCGTCAAGATAAAGCTGGATCGAGGTATAAATCCTTTGCCAGCCGTCTTCCGTGGGGATATAATTACTCGATAATCCTCCCGCCACACAGAGGATATAGTCCGCCTTTTGCGGAGGCTCGTTTTTAATCAGAAGCCGGTCGAAGAGAAGAGGCCCGCCGGCCGCCAGCCAAATCGTCCCGGCGACAAAGACGGCTCCGCATGTCATAAGGCATACCTTCAGTGATTTTATCAGAACTCGCATGATCCCCCCGAGATATAGCTGATTATTTAATTGGAATCAGCGCAATGATTATTCCAACGAGCAGAATTACGACCCCAACGTTTATTCGGTTCTTATAATGAGCGAGTATGCTTTCTTTTGTTTTACTTAATACGTTGTCCGTGCGGAAGAAATTGATTTGACTTCCGATAGCCAGAAGCCAGGATAGGCCAAAAATCCAGATCCCATATTTCGCGAATATTTTCAACAGAAAGACAATCGTCTCTTTCATTTCGACCCAATCAACTGATTTTCCCTTCCAAAAAGGTAAACCGAAGTCATCAGACCGAGAGAAATCCAAAAAAAGAGCCCCGGTTTAGCTCCCAGCGGAATGGTGTCGGCGATTCCATAGATCACGAATCCGACCTGTCCCCAAGCCAACCCCCGCATGATCAGGATCATTCCCACCGACATCCTTGACCGCGCAACCTCTAGGGTCATCCACCCCGCTCCTATGAGAATCGCTAAATATGCGATCAACGCAGGAATGCCCATTTCTGCTGCAAGATGGATGAATTGGTTATGCGCAGAGATTCCTTCAAACGGCGGCGTGGCTCGCAAGCGATCCATTCCCAGTCCGAAGACAGGGTTTGCTCGCGCAGCTTCCAATCCGCCTTTCCATAAACTAATCCGACTCGAGGCGCTGAAGTTTAGAGATTCTCGAGTATTTTTGATAAAAGCATTATTATTCAGATCGGGAGATTTCATGATAATAAATAAGGTGACTATTGCCCCGATTCCCAGGCAAGCTTTTATGAGCCGTCTCTTTTTCCCCATCATGAGAAGAATAAATCCAAAAGCCAACCATGCGCCGGATGACCTCGAATAAATAATCGCGAAGATTTCCAGGCCGAGTATCATCGTCATTCCAACGATTGCCATATACCGCGGATATTGTTTAGCGGTCGCGATTTTCTCTTTCAACAGGGAAGCAAAAGCCATCATTCCTAAAGGGATAAATAACAGTAATGTTCCTCCCACGGGATTGGGATTGATACCTGTCTCCGCCCTATCGAATTTGATTATTACCTTCGGAATTTTTTTTACCAATTCGTTATTATCAATTTGCGGAATGCTAAGGCCCTCAAAATGATCAAGACGGCTTAATGTTCCGATAAGAGAAACGACCATTCCCATCGTAATGAATATCACGATTGCGATCTTGATTCGAATCAGCTTCCTTATTCCTCCTATCAGAATATAAAAAAATGTAATCCCATATGCCAGCCCGGCTATTTTCGACATTCCCACAGCTATAGCATTGAAATTTAATAGCATCCCAAAGAACGCCCAAATAACAAGCAGCGTCACCGCTAAATCGACTGGTGTATGAGGCAACAATCTCCGTTCAAATATCGACCGTCCGATAAATACCGCAGCTACCCCGGCAAGCAATACCCAATTCCATTTCACCCTTGGGAATACAAACAACGGACCCAGCAAGGCGAGGAGGCCAAGCGAAATAAGATCGAAACGGCTTTTTAAAAACTTTACCAATGGCAGATTGAAACCTCATTGCCTTCGGGCTGACAAGTCGAAACGATTTTCTTAAGCATTAAAGACCGTCGTTTTCAAAAGCGATCTGGCTGATTCCAACAACCTGACTCTCCTCCGATTTTCCGTTACTCTTCTTCCCTTTTAGATCCAACGGCAGGTAATATGAATCTTTAGGCGAATAATTTCAAATCGATTTTTTTACTTCACAAATGATATCGACGATTCGTTCCAATTCCTGAAACGTCATCGCACTGCCGCTGGGGAGGCACAAACCGCAATCAAACAATTCTTCCGATACGATCCCTCCCCTGACTCGACAATCGGCAAAAACCGGCTGAAGGTGCATGGGTTTCCAAACAGGTCTGGCCTCGATATTTTCGGCTTCGAGTGCCAAGCGAATGTCCTCGCGGGAGGCCCCGAACTTCCGCGGATCGACCTGAATGCATGATAGCCATCGGTTTGCCTTCCCATAAGGCGCCTCTGGCATGAAAGTGATACCGTCCGCATCCCTAAGCGCTTCCTCGTAAAAGGAAAAGACCCTTCTCCTTGCCGCCACTCGATCTTCGATAACCTTCAATTGTCCTCGGCCGATCGCTGCTACAATATTACTCATTCGGTAGTTGTATCCGATTTCGGAATGCTGATAATGAGGGGCCCTATCCCGGGCTTGCGTGGCCAGGAACTTCGCTTTTTTAATCAGCGCATCTTCCGATGAAACCAACATACCTCCGCCTGAGGTTGTGATGATTTTATTTCCGTTGAAGGAAAATACGCCCATTCGGCCGAACCGTCCGGCTTTTTTGCCTTGATAATCAGCACCCAGGGCTTCGGCTGCATCCTCGATGATCGGAACTTCATATTGCCGGCAGATATTCTCGATTCTCCCATAATCCGCGCATTGGCCGTAGAGGTCGACAACAATTACAGCTGCCGGTTTCTTTCCCTTGGAGGAAGCGCTTTTAAGCTCTTCCTCCAAAAGGACAGGATCCATATTCCATGATACTCGGTCGCAATCGATAAAGACGGGTTTTGCCCCGACATAAGTAACGGCATTCGCCGACGCACTGAAGGTCAACGTTGAACAAAGCACTTCTTCGCCGGCGTGTACCCCGAGAAGGATAAGGGCGAGATGGAGCGCCGCCGTCCCGGAGGATAGAGCCGTCGCATGCTCAACCCCGATATACGCGCACATCTCTTTCTCAAATCCATCGACCATCGGTCCTAGCGGAGCGATCCAATTGGAGGAAAAGGCCTCGGAAACGAATCGTTCTTCATACTCGGACATATGAGGGGGAGAAAGAAAAATACGTTGTCTCATTAATCGCCTTTTTTCGGAATTGATATGAATATTTAAAAAGTTATTAGCATACACAATTTAGGATCGATACGCAGGGAAGAATTCCGGGCGCGGATTCCACTCGCATCCCCTTGCCGCTTCCCATAAACGACGTTTCGACACGAGGCGGTTATAAGCCTCAGGATTGAAGATGATATGGCCGGTTCGAAATGGAACCTGACCATGTGGCGCAAACGAAAGCTTATACCGAAAGATTCCATCCGGGCCTCCATACCCCCCGCCAAGAACAAAGGCCTTCTTGCTTTCCCTCCGTCCCCATAAGATGATTTCATGCTTGAGCAAGTCATTGGGACGAAAAGCGAACGCCTCGGCCCGGGTTCCACCAAGAAAGGAGTAGATATAATCTGTCGATACCAGCGCAAGTTCCGTGGATATGATGGTTTTACCATGAAATGCATGAAAAAAAACAAATTGGCCGTATAAGTCATTAACCAATCGATCGAAAAATCCACGATCGAAATAGTAGGAAGTGGCCGCCCTTCGTCGATCCATCGTGTCATAATAAATCGATAAAAAATCATTGAGCCGTGTTGCCTTCTGATCGATTTCAATACGGATCCCTTCGCGCTTCGCATGATTCACATTCTTGCGAACTTTATGCTCATAATCCATCCACAATGCTTCAGGAGAGAGATCAAGCCAACGAATGACATTGGGGGCGTTATCAATAGCGTCGCCATCAAATAAAGCAAGCTGCTCCGGGAAGAGCGACAGTCGCGCAAAAAGGCTAATGATACGTTCGTTCGCAGCCCACTGTTTCAGCCCGGACCAGAATACCTTTTGTTCGTTGAATCCATTTCCCCAGCAAAATGGTCCTCCGTAACCATAGGGGGAGGTTACATCCCATATATTTTGTTCATTTGTCGCCCATTTCTCGCGTCCGAGAGACCTCATGATAATCGGAAAAAGGATCCCGCCATTTGGTAAATCGAGAACGGCGCACGCCGCCCGGTCATCCGGTTCAACAAATAAAGACACATAAGCGGGATGTGCGGCTACTTCGTGATGGGGCCAACGATCCCACAGAGCGATCCATTCAACGACGTCCTTGGGATGTTCTGCCCAAAGGATTCGAAAACCTTCAAAGCTCGCCATATTAATCCCTTCTCGTTAAAATATTTTCAAGAAACGCAACCATTTTCGCTATTGGTTCTTTTGAAGTATCTTGATGTACCGGAAGGTTTAGAATCCGCTCTGCAATCCAATAAGAATCTGAGAATAAATCTATTGGCAATTCCGATATCATTGTATGATAGAGGCTAACGACTCCAAAACCTGCTTCATTCATCAGTTTATAAACTTCGTTTCTTGGAGCGTTCTTGATTATCACAGGCAGAGTCTGTGGAACGATTCCTGGCGGGAGCTTTGGCCTCAAGAGATCCAGTTTTGCTGAAAGCGGCTTAAGAGCTTCTATAAGAAGCTTTGCGTTCGATAAACGGACTCTCGCAATTGAAGCAAGGTCATACGCATAAAAACCGAATTCTTCTTTTCGGCATTCGCCCAATAACAATTTTTTCTTGAAATCCATATCCGAAGCGTTGAGGACCAGAATACCTCCAGATTGGACGGGGAGTAATTTGTGAAGTGAAAACAATGATGCTACCCCCTCCCGCCCGCAAACTCCACCGACGAGATCAGATAGCATCGCATGGGCTTCGTCCTCGACCATAAAAGCTCCGGAATTTCGGACAATAGCCGCTACCTCCCGATATTTGATGTCTGGGTACCCAAAGTAGTGTATGAGCAGAACAACTCTCGGTCGGAATTCGTACAATTGTTTTTTTAAATGTTCAATATCAATATTCAACTTCCGATCGACTCGATAGAATGAATAAGAAGCGTTAATTTCTCTGATGGGATCAAAAACACCTGATCCTTCTTTTGGACTCTGTCCAATATAAGCGGGGAGAAGCACTCCCATTTGTTTTGTTACCCCAGCTATTTGCAAAAATGCTCGGAAGGCGTCTCTTGCGCGATTATATGAAAAAAAAGATCGATGGAAACCGACGCCATTCACCGCTCGTTTTTCAATTTGCCACATGAGCAATCCTTTAAGAATTCGTCATAGTCATGGAAGCTGCTTTATCATATACAAGACAGACTCCATCGACTCAGCCGCGATTTTTTCCGGTATAGGATTCTCTTGTGTTAATAATAGCCATTTTCTCTCACGCCGAAAGAATCTCGCTGCTGCCGATGCGACCGCCAATGCCGAAAGATCTGTTGCTGATATGATCTTACAGACGATGCCATCGATTAATCCAATGCGAACGATTTCTCCATGAAAACGAGCTTCAAAATTAGAAAAACCTTTATTTTTTTCCTTAGCAATTGCTTCTCCTAAATCAACTTCGTCCAGTTCCAAATCACCCTCATTTCTGTTGCCAAGGGTATCAACATCGAAACGATAAAAATATCGGATTCGTTCGACCTTATAATTATGCCGCCGATACCAAGCTACCGCATTTGTATTACTTAAAAATACATCGAGTCCCACCCTAACGTAGCCAATAAAACTCGCCTGAGATTCAAAATGGTTCAGAAGGCTGTTACCCGAACCGCCTAACCGTCGGCTAGGATCTGTCGCGATATAATTCAGGAAGAACTCATTTCCCCTTCTGACTGCCGAATAAAATCCCCTTAGAGTCTTACCCTCACGTATGACATAGTATTCCGGTGATCCTTCCTGGTTTCCGATCTCTATACGATCACGTATATATTCGATGGATTTATCGGACTGAAATATCGTGAATTTGAGGTAACATTTTCCGAAAGCATCGAGAATAAGCTTATAAATTGCCGCGGCATCATCGCGTTCGGCAGAAGTAATCTGCGCCTCAGAAAAGATGATTGGCTTTGTTTCTTTTAACATAATTTCTATCCGCTAGATTTTTGATTTTTGAGGAGTCGTTCTTCATCAAAATTGAGCATAGTTGCGCCGGGATCTACTCTTAATCCTTTACGCCGGATTACTTGCAATACAGTTAAATAAATGATCTTGAGATCAAGCGTAAAAGAATAATTTTGGACGTATTCGACATCCTTTGCCATTCGCATGTCCCATGATAAGTCATTTCGGCCTTGAACTTGGGATAAACCCGTAATTCCCGGTTTTACCAAGAATCGCGCTCGCTCTTCACTAGTGAAATACGGGGAGTAGCGCACCAGGAGAGGACGTGGCCCCACTAAACTCATGTCTCCTTTTATAACATTGATGAGCTCGGGGAGCTCATCTAAGCTTGAAGCACGAAGGAATCGCCCGAAGGAAGTCAGCCGCGGTGAATCGGGAAGAATTCTTCCGTTTTTATCCGCGCGATTCGTCATCGTTCGGAATTTCAGAAGAATAAATAGTCCCTCGCCGTATCCAGGCCGAAATTGTTTGAACAAGACGGGATTCCCAAGCGTAAAGCGTAAAGCTAAAGCTAATACGGCAAAAAGAGGTGATAGTAGCGTTACTCCCAGCACGCTTGAAACAAGATCAAAAGCCCGCTTCCCCCAACATCCATACCAATTTTCATCCGAATATGGCACTTGCTATTTTCCCCGATTCTCTTTAATCAGCTCTTCAAATCGATCTACAAATCGTCGTAGCCCTATCGCCATAGCCATATGATGGCGATAATATTCGGCTCCTGCGAGACCAATCTTCTCGCGTTCAATCGCCGACATTTTTGCGAAACGCTCTACGGCTTTGACAAGGGAATCGGCATGATCCGGTTGGCAAGATATTCCGGCTCCTGCGTCTTTAATTAAGTTAGCGGCGTCTCCCGCCACGGCCATGATGATGGGCTTACCCATAAAAAGATAGGCTTGAGTTTTAGAGGGAATGGTCATCCGACAAAGAGGATCATCTTTTAAGTGGACGAGTAAAGCTCCGGCCACGCCGAAGAAATACCCCATCTCCGATTGCGGCCGCCGATTAACAAAAAGAACATTGGAAAGTCCAAGATCTCGAGCTCTGTTCTCCAAACGATGGCGCTCAATCCCCCCGCCAATCAGAATGAAACACGCGTCAGGCACTTTTTCCTGACAAATGAAGGCGGCTTTTAAGACAGTGTCTAGCCCTTGCATTTTTCCCATTGTACCAGCAAATACCACGGGAAATTTCCCCGCTATTTTCTCTTTGATTTGAGGAAGGTCCGCGATTTGGAATTCGCCTAATGCGGTTTCATCACACCAATTATAAATAACTTCAATCTTTTTCATTGACACTCCCCTGGTCGCCAGATTGGCCTTGAAACCGGGGGAAAGCACCGTTAACCAATCAGCCTGATTATAGGCCCACATGCAATATGCCTGAAGCATACGCAACAAGAATTTATTTTTCATCATATTCGACTTCGCAACCGATTCAGGCCAAAGGTCTTGAACATCAAGAACGATCTTTGCTCCAGTAGTGAGTCGTAAAACATATGCGAAAGGCATTAGCGTCACGAGATTGAACACATAAATGATTTGGGGACGCTTTACGAGCCACAAGCCAAACACCATTGAACTGATCGCGAAGCTTAAGTAGTTTATAATGCGTTTCCATCCTGATTGATCGTGACTAGGGAAGAGGGCAACTCGATTTATCTTAATTTTTTCTATGGTCTCACGCTGCCAGAGACGCAACCGATACCCGGGATATATCTTCCCTTCCGGGTAGTTGGGAAATCCCGTCAATATTTCGACCTCGTTTCCATGATCAGAAAGACCTTTGGCGAAAGGCAATCCCTTGAACGTAGGTTCTGGCTGAAACCACTGGGTTAATATTAATATTCTCATATGAATCTCGGCGTTGATATTCGGGAAAGGGCGCGGCCTCGCCGCCGCCTACTGCCCCCGCTATCGGACATGTCAACGGGTGCTATAATACGGTCCTTTGCAGGCTTTGATAATCCCTCCCCGCGCTCATGCTAATGACTCTGGTCTTGCTCTTCTTCTTGAAGCGATCCAAGTTGCCGTTAATGTTCATATGCTTTTAGAGAAATATGATCCGATCCAGGAAGTTCGCGACAATCGCGGGATCCTTAAAGATCTCATTCCTTGATAAGAACGTCCGGTTTTGGACCTTGGAATCGGCACAAAGACTAACCCCTCCTCTAGATGAGTAGAAAAGCGTATTCGATCCGCGTCAATTGATCAAGACACAACCGATCTCTTTCTGTTTTACGAATCGATTTTCACATACGTCAATACCAGAACATTATCATTCTTTAGCTCGAGAATAGACATTCAATAGCTTATTAACAACATTTTCGGCTTTATACTCAAGGGACTTCTCCAGCCCTTTTTGAATCATTTGATAACGATCTTTCGGGTCAATGCATTGAAAGGCCGTGATAGCCTCCTCAATTGAATTGATATCTTTAGGATCAAAATAGTGAGCTGCTTCGCCCGCAAATTCCATTACGGCGGGTATTTTTGCAGCAATTACAGGACAACCGCACGCCATTGCTTCGATAACAGGAATTCCACATCCTTCATATAAAGAGGGAAATACCAAGGCGGCAGCCGCGGAATATAAAACGGGAAGTTCCTCCTCTTTTAATCTCGGCAAAAATCGCACATCCTTTTCTAATTTTAACTCCTTGACAGTATTATGGATTTCTTCTTCAACTCCTTGATTATTTCCACGAAGGACGAGCGGCCACAATTCTATACCATTCATTTTTAATTGGTGATATGACCTAAGTAAACGTAAATGATTTTTATGCGGATAATAATGGGCTACATAAAGCCAATACTTTTCTTGAAGATGATATTTTATTCGTAATTCATTAATTTTTTCCTGCGAGGTATTCTTGAATTGATTACCAATGATCGCAGGAATCACTTCAATGGCTTTATATCGCGCTTTTAGCCTTCTTTTTATATCAGACGCCGTTGTCTGTGACATTGGCAATAATATATTTGCATGTCTAACCGAATGGGATATCATGGCCCGTAAATAAATCCTTTTCATTCGAGAAAAAGAATAAGGAGTATCAAATACCTTTAGATCATAAATCGTGACGACTGACGGCACCTTGTTAAATACAGAAATCGTATTGCTAAACCAATGCATGATATCCAAGCGATATTTTCTGCTCGCCATCTGCAAAATGGAATTTTCATAAACAATGCGTTGAGGGCGACAGACCGGGTTTATCGCGACCTTTACGACTTCAATATTATTTTGGCGCGGTACGATCTCAATGCTTTTATCGGTAACAAAGGCGACGTATTCATTTCTCTGGCCATATGTTCCCAACCCTTCGATCAATCTTTTTATATAATTCCAACCACCGCCAATCTCCGGCATGGCATGTAAAAGATTTAATCCAACACGCATAATTAATATTATTCTTAAAGATCAACAGGAACATATACGTTTACGCCCATACTCCTTCTCCTAGACAAATAATTATTATTCTTCATGATTACTAACATTACGATAATTAAATAATTAACGCTAAAATATCCAATGTGATTAAACGAAAAACCCGTCAACAAATATGCAATAATCGCATACCAATAGTATGTTTTATTTGCCCCAGCCTTTTTTTTAAATAACCAAATTGCCCAAAACGCCGCATATACAAATAATACAAATATTCCATGTTCATAAATGATCGAAATATATACGTTATCAAAAGACGCTAGTTCGGGACCGCTTATGTCTTTTGCTGCTTCTACACTAGATCCAAATCCCTTTCCGAATAAAACCTCAATCGTATTCTCGTCTTCAATGATATTATTGATGACCGTTTTAATAATTCTTATTCTAGCCGGTATCCCTCCCGCCTCATTCATCATTTTTTCTTCGCTCTTTCTCTCCTCCCACGTTTTTATAAATGTACTATTTTCATTCCTATTTATTACAAAAGCCGATATGATTGTTGTCATTGCTATAGCGATGATAATTATTTTCAAATACATTTTTACAGAAAATATATTTTTTCTGTTTATCACTATGTATCCCATCCCATAAATCGCAAGATAAATAAATATCGTCCGGCTGTACGTTAACAACGCCGCCAAGAAAATAATCGAAATAAGAAACCAGCGCAAATAACGTCTTTTTATTTCTTTGACAAATGGCAACGTGAGCATCATTACGGTACAATAGATTATCGCATTTCCCATTGTGCCTGTGACTCTTAAATCAAACGTCGATCCTCTTAAAGCGTAAACGATGTTTCTTTTGTCCCAATAAATAACTTTAAAATATTCATATAAGGGAATATTATAATGGCCAAGACCCTCTAGGATACCGACGATCGCAGCACATGCTGCGATAAAGCATATCATTTTAATTAATATCTCCTGACCGCCCGATCGTATGATTGCGGTAATAAGGATATAGTTAATTAAATATATCGCAATTAGATTCATTGTAAAAAGCAACGTAATTAGTAATTCTCCGCTTAACAGAGACGTCACCGTTAAGAAGGAGATGAATACTATGATGATCTTGCTATAAGATAATAATAAATAATTTAATACTTTTCCTCCGGTCATAATTATGAATATTATTAATAAAAAGATTTCTACGATTAATGGCAAAGCAAATGGAGCAAGGCCAACGTGGAGTGGAGGCAAACCACAATCAACGGGAAGCATTAAATTAACGAAACAAAGAAATATACAGGACATTAAAAGGAATTTTCGACTCATTCGGTTTGGCATTTTCTGAGAATTTTGGGATGAATCACGTATTACCTTCGGAACGAATCAACATGAGGCCAAACAATATATTTATATAATTCTTTACTTCTCCTGCAATATAGGGCTGCGTTTAACTGGCGCTTTATTAATTGTTTGCTATGATAATGACGAGCTGCTTTTTCAATAATAAACCGTATTATTCGACAATTCACAAATGCTTTCATGAGCGCCTTCGTGATGGGCTTGCAATATCCAGAAAAAGCCTCAACACGGTTCTTTATGTTCGGCAGATCTTCGCAAGCTATCGCTTTGAAGATATGCCTGAGCACGCCACTTTCATATTCCCATCTTAGTTTAATTAATCCCTGTCGGTATTGACGGCTTTTAATCGGATAGAGGCTCTTCAATCCCTCATGCAACAGATTATATGACCCTCTAAAATCATCCATTACGAATTTTTCCGTTGCATCTCCTTTACTTCGCCCAAGAATTAAAGCTTGGGGCTCATTGATATAACCAACATCTCCCAAAGATGCCAAACGAAACCACATTTCTTTGTCGCAACCCAAGCCATATATGGTATTGAATTTTCCCACTTTCTCATAAGCATCTCTCCTGGCCATTACGGTTGCGGCGCAAATCGTATTTTTTGAACTCATCAAAAAATATTTTTTAAATTCCATTCCCGGCGTGATTTCCGCAAATTCTTCAACAAAGACATTCAATGGATTCCGATCTTTATTTATCAGAACAAATGCGCTATGAATAAATACGATATTTCTATTTCGTTCCAAGATATCAACCGATCGCTTCAATATGTTGGGAAGATATATATCGTGATCGTGATATATCGAGACATATTCGCCTTTCGCTAAATGGACGAGATAATTCCAGTTTGGATATATTCCGATATTTCTTTTATGCTCATGATATTTTATACGATCATCCTTGAAAGAACGTATAATCTCGCGAGTATTATCTTCGGAAGCATCATTGCCTATTATGATCTCATAATCCTGATATGTTTGAATGAGCAGTCGATTCAGCGTCTCTTTGAGAGACATTGCGCGGTTATATGTAGGGAGACATATTGATATTTTTGGATTCATGATTGATTTAGCAGTTTTTATCTATGCGTTTTTAACTTGTATTTTTTTTATAAAGGCAATTAGAACGACCATCGTAACAATGTAACTGGACAATGACACAACCGCCGCTCCAATGATCCCCCATATCGGCAACAGCAGCCAGAGTCCAAATATCGAAACTATTAATCCGCAGGCTTCAGCTCCTGATGGTTTCAAAGGATAATTGAGTGCCCTCAACCCATTGCTCAGAATATAATTAATTCCTAAGATACATCCTCCAAAAGTCAATATCACGGCTGGGATTACTCCCTTAATAAATATTTTTCCAAATGCAATCGGAAATACAATTGGCGCTATGATTGCAATCATTACCGTGGTCGGAATTCCAAATATCATTGACATTTTTAAATATTTAAATACGACTTTCATCCCTTGCGAAGGAGGCACGGACGCCGCCTTAGCAAAAGCGACCATGGCAAATGCTCCTATAAAACTAAATATCACTCCAGCATAAGAAACCGCTGTTGCATATATTCCCAGCGCTGAAAACGAAAGAAAATTAGTTATCATCAACTGATCAATTTTTGAATTAATGAGCCAACAAAGATTTCCCAAATAGCTTTTGATTCCGTACGAATAATATTTTTTTGCGAGCGTAAAAGACAATTTCCATTCTTTGATTCGCGTTACCCGATTGGCCAAGGCTAAAGCCATCAGACAGAATATAATTATTATGATGATCGTAATTGCCAATAAATTCAACATCGTCGTATTTACCAAAAAAAGACACAATATCAACCCAAAGAATACGGATGATGCTTGAGCGGTTCTAATGATATTAAATTCTTTTAGTCTATCTGAACCCATAAAAAATGACGCTGTACAGGTCGTAATTAAGCTAAAAGGAACGCTTATCAAATAGATCGCGGCAGATGAATTATGCTGCCCTTTTAATAACAATAATAACCATCCAATAAGTGACGCAGCGACTCCTTGAACAAAGGCAAGCACGATAAATGTTCCCAATATCTCTCCATATTGACCTGGATTTCTTGAGGCATAATATGGAACCGCCTGATTAATTCCAATATCGGCCAGAGAAGAAATCAAAGCTACGAATACAATTGCAAAAGCGAGTTCTCCGCGCTTATGGGGGCCGAGAATATTCGCAGCGCTTACTGCCGTCATTAGAGAGATAATAATAATTAAAACATTTGCACTTATTGTTCCGCCAATTTCAGATAATATTCCATGAATATATTGAGCGATATTCTCATCGATTCTCGTTTTTGTGAAACATCGAATCATTTTTTAATTAGGCCTGCTTAGGATAATAAGAAAGAATTGTATTTGCGATATTGTTATACCCTAGACATATTTTTGAAACCGTATCTGAAACACTAGTCATTAAATATTCGATTGGGGGGCTCCAGTTCGGTGAACCTGCGAAGACAGTATGGATGCATTCGATTACCGATTCCGGCTCTGCTCCGGAGAGAATGTTGCTGCCACACTCAATCGTTTCCGGGCGCTCGGTGACGTCTCTGAGAGTAATATTTGGGACCTTGAAGATGCAGCACTCTTCCTGGACTGTGCCGCTGTCGGATAAAACGCAAAAAGCGAAGCGTTCCAGGGTAATGAACGAGAAAAAGCCCGGAGGATCGATGAAACGAAAATCGGGATTGGAATATTTGATAACGAACTGAGACATTTTCTGCCGCGTATGGGGATGTAAACTCAAGATGAGGGGCAATTTATATTTTTTCTGGATGCAATCAAGAGCGGCTAATATTTTTATTAAGCGCGATTTTAGATTGACATTTTCGGCACGGTGTAGAGTAATCAGAAAGTATTTTTTCTTTTTCAGGCCGAGTTGATTGTGGATTTGGGACTTCATAATTTCGGAATCATAATGATTGATCACTTCCAGAATCGGATTGCCGGTTACAAAGATCCTTTGTCCGTCGATCCCCTCTTTCAAGAGGTTCTGCCGGCTGCGCTCAGTATAAGGCATTAGGATATCGCTGCAATGGTCGATTACACGGCGGTTGACTTCCTCCGGTACGCGATCATCGTAGCAGCGGTTTCCCGCCTCCATATGAAAAACGGGAATGCCGCGGCGTTTGGCAAGGATGGCGCTCAGGCTGCTAACTGTATCTCCGAGAATTAAGAGGCGGTCAGGTTTTTCCTTCGCCAATATTTCATCAGTTTTTTCTAATAATTTACCTACTTGTCTGCCAAAGGTATCGCCCTTGATCCCAAGGTAATGATCGGGCTTTCGCACTTTCAATTCTTTAAAAAAAATATCGCTGAGGCTTGGATCGAAGTTCTGCCCCGTGTGGACCAGGACGTGGTTGCATAGCTTATCCAATTTTTCGATCACGCGGCTCAAGCGGATGATCTCGGGGCGAGTGCCAAGCACGGTCATTATTTTCATCTTTTCAATCCCTCTTTTACAATATCCAGGGTAAGCAGGAGTTCAGCCATGCCATCGACATCAAGTTGGTTAGTATTGCTGGAGTTGTAATCCTCAAGCAGGGCGATCTTCTTTTCTCCTTCACTGAAATATTGATTATAGTTCAAGCCGCGAGTATCTGCTGGGATGCGATAGTAACCACCCAGATCTTCGGCTTTGGCCATTTCCTCGCGTGTCAGCAATGTTTCGTGGCGCTTCTCTCCATGGCGAGTGCCAATGATCTTGATTTGGTTATCGGCTTTGAATATTTTCTTGATCGCCAGCGCCAGGGTTTCGATAGATGCCGCCGGCGATTTCTGCACAAACATGTCGCCCGGCTTGCCATGGTTGAAAGCGTACAAGACAAGCTCGACCGCCTCGCCGATTGACATCATGAATCGCGTCATTTCCGGGTCGGTGACGGTCAACGCCTTGCCGGCCTTGATAAGATCGATGAACAAAGGGATGACCGAGCCGCGTGAGCCCATAACGTTACCGTAGCGGGTGCCACATAGTATAGTCCCGTTCTCCCCAATCTGCCGAGCTTTAGCAATCATCACTTTCTCCATCAGCGCCTTGGAAATCCCCATGGCATTGATGGGATAGACTGCTTTATCGGTGCTGAGGACGATTACTTTGCTCACGCCTTCGTTAATCGCCGCCACGAGGACATTCTCGGTGCCGAGAGCATTGGTACGCAGGGCTTCTATAGGAAAAAATTCGCAGGAGGGAACCTGTTTTAAAGCGGCGGCATGAAACACATAATCCACTCCATTCATAGCCGCCACCACGCTGTCCAAGGCGCGGACATCGCCGATATAGAATTTCAACTTTGCGCTTTTGTAAAACAGGCGCTGATCTTCCTGCTTTTTCTCGTCGCGGCTGAATATGCGAATTTCCTTAATTTCGGTTTCGAGGAACCTCTTGAGAACGGCATTACCAAAGGTCCCTGTTCCCCCTGTTATCAATAAAGTTTTCCCTTTAAACATTTTTTGTCTCCATGAGCCATTGCTCATACGGGGTATGGTCTCCAATCAACTGTTCCAACAAATCATCCCATGTCGGTTCTTTATAACCTGTCGCCTTTCTGAATCGTTCGCCGTTCATACTGCGATCGGATATTTCACTTTCTTCCGGAACGATCTCCAAATCGAGATCATAAACAACACGAAGTCGACAAAGCAATTCGTATTTGTTTATCGCCGGGGCTGTGACTTGATAGAGGCCAGATAATTTTGGATGAGCGTTTATAATCTTTCCAACCAATTCAGCAATATGGTTGGTTGTCACTCCTGAATAGATGACCTTTTTGAAACCTTTCACTTTTTTCCCTTTCTGCGCCAAAAACCATTCCAAAAGCGATTTGAACTGGCTCAATTCCCTGCCAATAATCGAGGTGCGCAAGGTCAGAGCGTTATTCGTCGCGACTTCGCCAAGGAACTTGGATTTTCCGTATAAATCTTCGGCATCGGAAGGGTCGTCTTCAGAATAATTGCCTTTTTTTCCGGAAAACACGCAGTCGGTTGAAAAATGAATTAAACGACCGCCCCAAGCCGTAGCCCAATCAGCCAGGGAGTGGGGTAATAGAGCGTTGATGGAAATGCTGGGGATCGCCATCTTGCCTTCGTCACGTTGCTTGACGATGCCGATGCAATTGATCAGGAAATCAGGCTTTTCTTTCTCCAGCAGTTTCCTTAAAGCAGGAAAATTCATGGCATTGACATTCTCAACGACGTTTTGTGAAGCGAACAAAGGAATGGTCTTATAGAATGGATCATCCATCGATCCCAATATCGTGCATTTCGTCCCCAAAAAACGATTAGAAAGGATCTGGAATACTTTGTGACCAAGCATTCCTTCTCCGCCCAGAACGATAATTTTCATTTGGCGTTCCTTAGTTGAGTGATTGTGATCGTATCTTTTTTTATCCAATTGATATACTCAGTCAGGCCCTCTTCAAGGTTTGTTTTCGGATAGAAACCAAAGGCCGCTTTCGCGGCGCTGATATCGGCGAGAGAATCCCTGACATCGCCGGGACGTGGAGGCGCAAATTCCATGCCGACTTCGATTTTAGCTGCATCCTGAATAAGGCGAGCAAGTTTGTTGATGGTCACTCTCGTGCTACTGCCAATATTAAAAACCCCGCAAACATCGGGAGAAAATGCCGCTCTAATGTTTGCCTCTGCTACGTCGACGACATTTACGAAATCACGCGTTTGTTCGCCATCGCCATAAATGATTAGCGGCTTTCCTTTCAGTATGCGGATAGCAAATATCGGAATTACGTTTCCGTAAGCATCGTAGCGCTGATTTAGTCCATAAACATTAAAATAGCGTAAACAAACGTTGCGCATGGAGTACAGCTTGTTGTAAATCAAGCACATCTTTTCGGCAGCGAGCTTGCTGGCGCCATAAGGGGAATCGGGATCCTGCGGATGGTCTTCGGCGATGGGCAGAGTTTTCAGTTCGCCAAAAATACCGGCCGAAGAAGAAAAAACGATACGCTTTATGCCATGCTTCCGCGCCGCCTCAAGAACATTGAGCGTGCCGACCACATTAATATTCGTATCGGTCAAAGGATCATCAATAGATCGTTTATTGCCGACACTGGCGGCTAAATGCATCGCCACACCGCAGCCGGCCATGGCATATTCCACTGTTTCCAGATTGCGGACGTCTCCTTGGATAAATTTCACTTCGGGCGGAAGGTTTTCTTTGCAGCCACTGGAGAGATTATCCAGGACAATGGGCTGTTCTCCCTGCGCCAGAAGGCTTTTGACAATATTGGAACCGATGAAGCCAGCACCGCCGGTAACCAGGATTTTGTTTTTTCTCATCATTTTTTGCGCAAGGTTGATTTGATACGGATCTTTTTCGAAATACAATGATTTCAATAAACAAAATTAAAACGAACGATATAAATCGGAAATCAGAATACGATCAATTTCTCGCGCGATCCATTTTCTTTCGATTTTCAAGGCTGTCTTTCAGGAAGATTATTCCCAACAAAAGACAAAACGAAACTAATCCTGCGATGATTACAAATAATCTCTTATTAGGAAAAACCGGATTTTTTGAAGAAGTCGGTTCCTTAATCATCTGAGTGTAATCGATTCGGTTCTTTTTGTCTTCCAACAGCTTGATATTGTTTCTCTCGTCGCTGATCGAATTTTCCACCTTGCGAATATCGTTCTGAACACTATTTATTTCCGCGCGGATTGTTTCGCCCGATGTTTTTATCTGGCTGATTTGATTGTTGATTTGGAGGACCTGGTTATCGATTTGGAGCAATTGTTGCTCTTTGTTTTTAATCGAGTTCAATATGGTTTCAATATTCAAGCGCTCGGCGCTGATTTTTTCATCTAATGAATTGAAATATCGAAGATTTTGTTGAACTTCATTCGAATATAGAAGGAGAGCTAGGGTATCCGCCTCTTCCCTTTTTTCCGTGACGGATTTTTGCTGAAGCCGATCCAGCTCATCAATCCGGGATTTAACCGATTTCATCTCTTCCTGAATGGATAGGATCCTCTGCTCAATAATTTTCATTCGATTTTGATCGGACTCGATGTCTTTTTTTATTTTTTCTTTCTCGATAAGACGAGAGGCGGCGTCAAGCTCCTTTGCTTTAGCGTCCAGTTCTTTGAGAATAATGTCGTTTTGCTTTTTTTTAATTTCGTTTTCTTTCGTTTTGATTTCGTTTTCAAGATCAAGAATCTTGTTTTTCGTCCGTTCGACTTGATTGCTCAGGCTGCTGATTTCGACGTCGATTTTTTTATCAAAATCGCTTTTCAAATGATTAAAAAGCGACTGGAGGATTTTTTGCCCGGATTGGGGATTCCGTTCGCGAATCGAAATTCGGATCAGGTTTGTATTGCGCAGATTTTCGGCGGAGATTCTAGGGAATTTGCGTATTGGAATGTTTTGCTCGGCCGAAATCACGGCATCATACGAGCGTTGGCTGATTTGCCCTGCGATTTGGATTGGTGAAGCCACAAGAATCTCTCTAAATTCACCGGCTTCGTTCTGCGCAAGGAACTTACTCGGGATGATGATGGCATCCACTTCCCAGACCTTAGGAAGAAGCAAGCTTACGATACCCGCCAATACGGCGACGATGACCGTCGGGATAATGATCTGCCAACGCCGCTTCCAGGCGATGTCAATGTAATGCATCAAGTCGACGCTTTCCAATTCCGTTTCATCTGGGCGCATAAAACCATCCTCTCGATTTCATTTTTATCATATTAACACGAACAATATCTAAGGAAAAATCAGCGGGGTCCGTCGATTTGACAACTTAGCTCATAGGCGCCATAGCCATCAATCGGAACACGGCCGACCTTCTGCCAATCGCCTTCGGGAAGGAAGGTCGTCTTGGCGTAGCTGGCTTTCATGTCCATAGAGGATATGAAGTGCAGCGTGAAGGCGTGGTAAGTTGCGGGTTTTGCCGCGATGACCTGGTCAATGACCGCCTTGCTTGTTTCTAAGAGTTTTTCCCTGCTGGGCCTTCCCTCGACCCGAATCCAATAGAAACGATAGACGGTCGCGACTCCGATCGACTCAGCCTTCAGGATTGTCACCTTCACTCCAGTGTCCGATGAAACCTTGGCCGCATCGATTTCCGACTCCACAGAAGATTGTGGCTCTGGAGCCGTCCCTTTTCCGCCACAGGCCATCGCCGCCAACAAACCGACAACAAGAACACCAGAAAAATAAACTCCCCTTTTCGTCTTTCACCTCCCCCGGCATCTATCCAGCTATTTAGAAGAAACTGCGAGACAAAAAAGTAAGCTACCGCCCATTGAAAGAAAAAAAAACGCCTGATTCGGAAACCCGCCTCATCGGAAACAGGAAATGAAATCGCGATATATCCCTTTCCTTTCTTGTCCAAATCATATTCACGATTCAACAAAATGTCAAGATTTCAAGGGCTCTGTGACGAATCGTGCCGTGGGGAAAAATGGACCGACGCCGGGAAAGAGAAAACTTCGTTCCCCGCCACGCGCCTTACCAATGGTTGATGGACGCCGTCTCGACATTGGGAACATATGTCGGGACGATTTCCTTGAAAAACGGAAGAAGGTCTTCCTTCCCGCAACTTCCCGATTCGCAGGCATCGATCAACCGGTCCACATTCCGCCAGATACGGGACGCATCCAAAGGTTTTGCGTTCTTGGCCAGGAAGATCTTCTCGAATTCGGTGGGGACTGTCCCCTCCTCTGCCCCAAGAAGCTCCTCGTAAAGCTTCTCTCCAGACCTCAATCCCGTGTAGACGATCGCGATGTCAACGTCCGGTTTGTATCCGCTCAGGCGGATCATTTCCCTGGCCAACTCGTCGATATTGACCTGCTCGCCCATGTCCAGGATGAAAGCCTCGCCTCCTTTTCCCGCCGCCGCGGCCTCCAGGACAAGAAGGACCGCTTCGGAGACAGCCATGAAATAGCGCTTCACCTTGGCATGGGTGACGGTGACCGGACCGCCTTTCCGGATCTGCTCCTTGAACAACGGAATGACGCTCCCCCTGCTTCCCAAAACATTCCCAAAGCGCACGGAGATGAACCGGGTCCCCCCCATGGTGTTGAGAACGCGCAGGATCTCCTCGCCGATCCGCTTGGACGCGCCCATGACGCTCGTCGGATTGACCGCCTTGTCCGTCGAGATGTTGACGAACCGCTCCACGCCGAAGCGCATCGCCGCTTCGCCAAGAATCCGCGTCCCGCGGATGTTCGTCTTCACCGCCTCGTCGGGGTAATGCTCGAGGATGGGGACATGCATCAGGGCCGCGGCATGAAGGACGATTTCCGGGTGGAATTTCTCGAAGACCTTGTCGATCTTGATCTGGTCCCGGACAGTCGCGACCACCGGGACGAGTTCCTCGACCGTATTTTTCAGCCGATTCACGACGTAGAACAGCTCCGTTTCGTCGTTGTCCAGCAGGATCAGGGAAGCTGGTCCGAACTGGGCGATCGTCCGGGCCAGTTCGCTGCCGATCGATCCCCCCGCGCCTGAGACCAGGATCCTTTTATCACTCAGAAAAGCGCGGATCTTTTCATAATCGACCTGGACGGGCGCCCGGCCGAGAAGGTCCTCGACTTCGATATCCTTGATGTCGCCCAGGGAGATTTTCCCCTCGACAATATCGTGAATGCCGGGAAGCACCTTGATGCTGTTGACCTCTCCCGTCGAACGGACCAATTCGACAATCGCCAGGATGTCTTTCGAACGGACCGAGGGGATCGCGATCAGGACCTCATCGATCCCGTTGCCGCGAAGGATTTTCGGAATGTCGTCGCGCGTTCCCAGAACCTTGATCCCGTGGATCTCTGTTCCTTGCTTGGCTCGATCGTCGTCGACGAACCCTACGGGGAAATGGACCGATTTCTGGTTTGTCGTCATCTCCCGGACGATCTGCTCACCAGCCGAGCCCGCGCCAATGATCAGGACCTTTTTCCGGCCTCGGCTCATCCCCAGACGACGCAAGCGGTATTCCCGGACGACCCGCTTCGAGATCCGGAGCATCCCGAGCAGTACGAGGGTGAAATTGAAGCTCAGTAGAAGGATAGTCCGGGGAATTTCGCGCATGCCGACCAGAAAATCGAAGCCGTAGACCATGACGACAAGCAGGAGAAAGGCCAGCGTCACCGCCTGGAGGAGCTTCACCATATCCTTTAAGCCGAAGAATCTCCAGGAGATATTGTAAAGACCATGAATAGCGAGCATCGTGATCGTCACAATGAGAATCAGAAGAATCCGGACCCACAAACCCGTCAGGAATTTCTCGGGGATTTTGCCGTCGAATCGGAGCCAAAACGACACATAGACGGCGAAAATGATCAAGATCGCGTCGGCCAGGAGAAAAAGCGTCTTTCGCTTGAACGGCGTCGTCTGCATCAGCGTCGTTATAATCCTTCCCACCCTCGGTCTTTTCATGGTTCCCCCTTCTTCCGCCTCCCCCTGCTCCCCTTTCGTGGGAGAATTTCATCAGATTCGCTCCCCTTCCGTCCAGCGTGTCGATATCGAGCCGCGAAGTCCGCGGTTAAACGGAAAGGTCGAACGAAGTCGCAAAATCTATGACGACGAATCATATCGAATGATTGAGGGCACGGTCATCGACGACGCGAAATCGATCAATAAAAAACATAATAAACGGGAGAACTTTCATAATCACTCAAGGCCGCATGAAGCCCATGGCGGACAGACCCCCTATCAGCGGTTCCGGGAAAGTGCCGGAATGCCTGTGCTACTGACCGTGGACAGCTCCGCGCCGGCCATATTTCCAGAAGACGAAGAAGGAATCCGACAAATCGACGCTTTCAAAGATCTTCTCATCTTGATGAGCCCTTGAACCGTCCGTCACCGACGATTTTTTCTAATCCATCACGAAGCCGGAAAACGGATCAACGCCGGGGACGGTCCTCGGCCGCATAGGCCAGGACATACGCGTTGTAGCCGTCGATGGGGACGCGGCCGACTTTTTGCCAGTTGCCCTCCGGTAAAAACGTCGTCTTGGCGTAGAAATTTCTCAAATCCTCCGCTCCCCTCGACTCATCCGCGGAAGCGAAATGAAAGGTGAAGCTGTGATAGAGCATCGGATGCGCGGCGATGATTTGATCCAGGGCGAGCCTCGAGATTTCCAGAAGCTTGTCCTTCGACGGCCGGCCTTCGACCTGGATCCAGTAGAACCGGTTGACCGGCGAGATCCCGATCGATTCCGCCTTCAGAATCCTGATCTTCACGGCCGTCGCCTCCGAAACCGCGGTTTCGTTGATTTCCGAGATCGCCATCGCAGCCGGCGGCGTGGAGCCGTCCTGGGCTTTCCGGCAGGCCGGGACAATCAGGCTGCCGATCAGGATGCCGCATACAAGAAACCATTCCCTTTTCATGCCTCTCCTCCACTGATAAAGTCCTTCCTTACCGGTATAGTGGACTGATTATATATGGGAGTCAAGCTCTTCCGGAACGGAGCGCCGGGCGGAAGCGGGGGAAGACGGGTCAGGCCGTCGGAGAGCCGACGGCGATGATTTTAAATCCCGCTTCGCGCAAGGGGCTGTAAGCGCTCTGGAGCATCCGCCGCCCGTCCATGATAAGCGGCCGCTTTTTATGCTTTTTCAGAAGCTCATCCAAACCGCGGAATTGGGGCCAGTCGGTGGCGATGATCACCGCGTCGGCCCCGGCCACGGCCTCCGCCTCTGAGGAAACGTAAACGAGGGCGGGGGACGGAGGGAACAACCGCCGGAAATTGTCCATGGCCGCCGGGTCGAAAATCCGCGTCTCTCGGACCTTTTTCCCGGCGAGGAACGGAACGATTTCGAGGGCCGGGGAATTGCGGATGTCGTTCGTGTTCCGTTTGAAGGCGACGCCGAGGAGGGCGACCTTTTTGCGGGTCCAGTCGAAGCGGGCTTCGGTTTCGGCCCGGTTGAGGAATCCCAGGAGCTGGCGACGGTTAGCCCCGAAAATCTCCTGGACCAGGGAAGCATCCCTTTTCCGGGCTTGAAGCTGGTAACGAAGAGACCGGGCGTCCTTGATGAAGCAGCTCCCCCCGGCGTACAAGCTGTCGTAAAAACCCCAGGCTCCGATCCGGGGATCGCTCGAGAGGATTTTCCGGACGTTTTCGAAATGAATGCCGGGAAACGATTCGCAGGTCCGGCCGATCACGTCGAAACAAACGGCCAAGCGGCTGAAAAGAGTGAAATTGGCCAGCAGCTTGCCGGCCGCCGCCTCCCGAGGGTTGACCTCGATGTACCGGACCGTCGGGGCGTTCAGAAACCGCTGGTAGATCCGACGCAGGACGGCGAAATCCTTTTCCTTCTCGGCCCCGATCACGATCCGGTCCGGCCGGAGCGCCCCCATGACGGCCTGGCCCTCGACGAGGAATTCGGGATTGGAAACAACCCCGGTGTTGCGGACCCCGGCCTCCCGGAGCATTTTCCGGGTCCGGCTGACCGTGTCGATCGGGACGGTGCTCTTGTTGACGATGACGATATACTTTTCCTGGGCGCCCTTGTTCCGGCAGCGGAGGGCGGCCGCGATTTTCCGGGCGGCCTCCAGGTAGTACGTGAGATCGCTCTCGCCCGTTTCATTGATTTCCGGCGTCGGAAGGCACATGAAAACGGCGTCGCAGCGGTCCAGGAATTTCTCGACCTTGGAGTAATCGGACGTGAATTCAATCCGGTCCCGGTTCCGGACGAGCAGATCGCCGAGGCCTTCCTCATAAATGCACGATTCGATCTGATCGCGGTCTCCGGAGCGGAGCTTGGCGATTTTTTTCGCGTCCACGTCATAAGCCAGGGTGGAGTGGCCGCTGTCGGCCGAGACGGCGGCCGAACAAGCCCCGACGAAACCCGTCCCCAGGTACAAGACGTTCATCCCGGACACGGAATCCTCAATCCTCATTTTTTTCGACATATCGGGCTCCAATGCGGACGGTCATATCTCCAAAACAGGCTACCGCCGATGGGCTCGGAAAATCCCGCGGACGAACATCGATTCATCGACGGAGGACGGACACAGGGCGACGGCGGAAAATAGGCCGGAGATCTCCGCCCCCTGATTGCGAATGTATTATAGGAGAAACAAGCCGAAAAAACAATCGACTTCATTTGATTTTTCACAGCCCCTTGCGTCCGAGGATATCCTCGGACGTCCCGATGTTGCCCAGGCCGATCGAAAAACTTACTTGAACTTCCGGCTTTTCCCTGAAAAAGTACCCTCGAACGAGCGCCCTGAAATCGATGCATTGGAAATGCCAAACCGCGGAAAAACCCGTATAAATAATCCTTTTTTCAATGATGTTAAATTCGCATTCACCGAGCGCTTCCAGATTCACGCCGGGAATTTTTGCTCCTCCGCTGAAGCCGATCTGTTCCCGGTTCAACCAATCAAATTCATAGTATGGATTCAAGCTTTTATACCATGAAACGGCAAAACTAAAGGAATCCATTGGACTCCGGTAGCTCGCCGTCGCTCGAATGCTCGACAATGTTTTATAATACGGATTGAATCCGGCGTTAAAATCCAGGCTGGCCGTGGGAGAAGGGAAAAATCTTAAGCTGGAGGAAACGTCCGAAAACCGCGGAATGCTTCCGTCTTTGAGCCGATAATGCTTCAGGGGACTGTTCTGCGCATCAACATAGAACGCCTGGGCAATCGTCCAAGAAAGGATTTCTCGGGGAGAATCCTCTCCGCTCTTGAATAAAACCTGATTCTGTATACCGTAATCAAGATAGTGGTAGCGGTAAAAATAACCGCTCATCGTAACGATCCGATCCGAATGGAGAGTCGGCGTGTCATACCGATAACTGATCGTCGGCTGGATTATGTGTTTGAACCGTTTCGTGAAGTTCTGAAAATTAAAAACCCGGAAAAAAACGGGACCGGTCATCGTCGCTGAAAAGGAACCGTTCCCGCTCAGTAATCCTTTGTTGAGGATTTCGCGGCTATCGGGATCCAGGCTTCGACCATAATAGTTTAAATTCCCGGATGCAGTGAAATCAAAATTGAGCCATGGAATTTCATTAAAGGGAATATTGACTCGCGGAATGACGGAAAAATCGCTCGATTTGACCTGGGATTTGTTTTTAAATTGGTCCGCGTCTCCATACTGCCAATTGTTATACTCGGCACTCAAGGAAAAATAGATCGGGCCCCAGAGTTTCCTTTTAAAGAGATAGTAGTTGAGTTGAGGCAAGGATCGGCTGATGCGCGTATAATTTCTAGCGATGAAGGACGTCTCGAACTGACCGAGGCGCAAGCTCATATTCGCCCCGGCCCAGCTTTTCGTCACATAGACCTGGGAGCTCCGGTTGTAAACCAGGGCCCGGCTGAAATCGTTGTCGAACTCCCGGGAAAAGGAGAACGAGTTTTGGTAATCGATGTTGGCGATGAGGTTGATGTCGCCGGGGAGAGGCTGGTTGTGGCTCCAGCGAAAGATGACGGCATCTTCCGGCTTGACGCCCGTCGACGGAGTCCGGTAGCCGAAATAGAAGGCGTTGAGGCGGCCGCCCCATCCG
>Ga0209718_1001113_pt1 | contig 32105 bp, 26 predicted proteins | sample AD_JPNAS1_MetaG_FD_184420 | JGI IMG/M metagenome (GOLD analysis project Ga0209718, IMG submission 184420) | Active sludge microbial communities of municipal wastewater-treating anaerobic digesters from Japan - AD_JPNAS1_MetaG (SPAdes) (version 2) | ecosystem: Engineered > Bioreactor > Anaerobic...
CACCCAGATGCTGCGCGACAACAACCTGATGAGCCGCTACAACGAGATCATCGCCGCGATGTCCGAGGTGGTCCGCCGCGGTGGTTTCGGCACCTCGGTCACGCCGGTCTCGCAGTTCTACTTCCAGCAGGCATTCAACAACGTGCTGCAGGGGCCGTGGAAGAAGATCGCCCCCGGCTACGGCAAGATGGTGCTTGGCTACTTCGGCAAGACGCCGGTCGAGCCGGATCCAGAGATCGTCAAGATCGCTTCTGAGCAACTCGATCTGCCGCCCACCACGAAGACGGTGCTGGAGATCAACGATGCCGACCCGAATAAGTCGATCGCCCACTTCACGAAGATGCTGACCGACAAAAATCTTCCGGTCAACGACGAGAACATCTTTATCGCCGCCGCCTGTCAAGAGAAGGGGATTCTCTTCCTCGAAGGCAAGGCGCAGCTCGGCATCCGCAAGAACATGCCTAAGAAGGCCGCGCCCGCCGCTGGCGGCACTAAGCCGGACGGCTATACGGTGACGGTCAATGGCAAGGCATTTGCCGTCGCGCTGAAGGATGGCAAGGCGCGGGTGAATGGCAAGGAGTACGCCGTGAGCGTGGCCGACGGTCTCACCGCTGCGCCGTCCGCTCCTGCCGCTCCGACGGCGGCATCCGCCGACGGCAAGGAGACCGAGGTCAAGGCTGCAGTCCCCGGCGTGGTTCTGCGCGTCAACGTGTCGGAGGGCGACGTCGTCGCCGAAGGCGATGAACTGGTCGTGCTGGACGTCATGAAGATGGAGACGCCTGTGGTCTCGCCCTGCGACGGCATGGTGAAGGCCGTTCTTGTGGCCCAGACCGACAAGGTCAACACCGGCGAAGTGCTGGTTGTCGTCGGCTGATGTGTCACCGGGCCGACGCTGCTTCACCGCACGCTCGGCCTGTCACCTTAACCTAATTTTGGGAATTCGCTATGAGAACTTTTATTCTGACTTGCGCGGTCGCGCTCACGCTTGCCGGTCCAGCGTTTTCGGCGGACGCCGGGGCGCAGCCTACGGCACCGGCTGCGACGGCTAGTGGTGCGGTTGCAAAGACAGCCGCAGACGACGATTGGCGGACGATGGTCCGCAAGGTCAAACAACTCAAGGATGACACCGGGATCAAGGGCTTCCTCTCCAAAGACCCGCCGAAATATTTGACTGAAGGCTATCTGACACCGTCGGGCGCTTACATACCGGGGCAGCAGGTGAAGGTCATCTTCGGGCTGCCGTATGGGCTGGGTCAGGCGATTATGATCCTTGTCTGCCTTGTGCTGCTCTATTTGGCGATCGTCAAAGAGTTCGAGCCGCTGCTGCTGCTCCCGATCGGCTTCGGCGGTCTGCTGGCCAACATGCCGTACGCGAATGTCACCGCGCCGCCGGTGGTGGACGCGGCCACGAAGCTGGTGCTCGAACCCGGCGGATTCCTCTACTACTTCTTCGAGTTCGGCGTCAACACCGGTCTCTTCCCGATCATCATCTTCATGGGCGTGGGTGCGATGACCGACTTCGGTCCGCTGATCGCCAATCCGCGTACGGCGCTGCTGGGCGCGGCTGCGCAATTCGGCATCTTTGTCGCATTGCTGGGCGCACTCGTTTTATCCGGCTTGTTTCCCAATGCGATTAACTTCGGTCTCAAAGAGGCGGCATCAATCGGCATCATCGGCGGTGCAGACGGCCCGACCGCTATCTGGCTGACAACAAAACTGGCCCCGCACCTGTTGGGCGCGATCGCGGTGGCGGCCTACTCGTACATGGCGCTGGTGCCGATCATCCAGCCGCCGATCATGAAAGCGCTCATCCCTGAGCACGAGCGCAAAATCGTGATGAGGCAACTCCGTCCGGTCTCGAAGATGGAGAAAGTCTGTTTCCCGTTGATCGTGTTGCTGCTCTGCGCGTTGTTGCTTCCCAGCGCGGTGCCGCTGATCGGTGCGCTGATGCTCGGCAATCTGGCGCGCGAGGTCGGCCCTAGTGTGGCGCGTATCGCCGACACCATGTCGAATGCCTTGATCAATATCGTGACCATCATGCTGGGGCTTGCGGTCGGCTCTAAGCTGGCCTGCGAAAAGTTCCTGAATCCGGAGACGCTGGGTATTTTGGTCCTAGGGCTGATCGCCTTCAGCTTCGGCACGGCCGGTGGTTGCTGGATGGGCCGCCTGATGAACAAGTTCTGTAAAGATCCGATCAACCCCTTGATCGGTTCGGCCGGTGTCTCGGCAGTGCCGATGGCAGCGCGTGTGTCCAACAAGGTCGGTCTGGAGTCCGACCCGAACAACTACCTGCTGATGCACGCCATGGGGCCGAACGTCTCGGGCGTGATCGGTTCGGCGGTGGTCGCGGGCGTGCTCTACACGCTCTGCAAATAATCAAATGAAACGTTTCGAGCAAGTGTCTAACGAGCAGTCTGTGAACGTCATCCGCAGGGTGACGTTCGCAGTGCTGTTCGCATCGGCGTTCCTGTTGCAGACGAATGGACGTGTCTGTACCGGGTCCTTGCTCGGCGTGTTCACATCCGGTGGCTCCGCAGATGCCGAGTCATCCTGGGGCGGTCAAGGCGGCGACGCGGCGGGCACTTCTTGGGCGGGTGCTGAAGACGGGTTGCACTGCGACGCACTGTTGCCTGAGCATCGGAGCGGGTTTGTTGTTGTCTTCGACACACTCCGATTTGTCCGTACGCCGGATGTCGTATGGTCCAGATATCACGATAATATGCGCCCACCGCTTCGGCGTGCTAGGGCGGGCTTTTGTAATTTTTCTTCACTGCGGAACATTCTGCATCCGCATTTCTTTTTGCTCGCGCACACCTCTCCGGTGCTGTGTTGATCTTGAACTTTGAATGTTGAGCGTTGAACGTTGAGAGTTCGATATGAGTTAAGCGTTCAGCACTTAAGTTCGATCTTCTGTCTTTTTCCCCTGACCCCGCATTACGGACGGCCCTCTTAATCTGCCGTCAGCTCGCGCGTGGTCGCATTATTTTCCTTCCCCTTTTTTGTTATTCGTAGATGGGGTCTCCGGCCCCAGGAGTCGTATATGGCCAACACCTTGATGCAAGGCTTCGTCCTGCTGGTTGCAGGCATGGGCATTGTTTATGTGTTCCTCGCCCTCATGGTCTGGGTGATGAACCGTTTTGCTGTGATTATCCCCCGTTTCAACCACATCCTGCCGGATGAGGAGCCCAAAAAGAAGACGCGTACCGCGCGTCCGAAAGCCAACGCGCCAGCGGCCACAGTTGCGGCGCCGGTCGTCGCCACTGACGCAGCCCAACAAGAGGAGGTCCGCGCGGTATTGCCGGGCGCGGTGCTGCGCGTGGAAGTCAAGCCCGGCGATGCCGTGGCGCAAGATGACGTTCTGATCGTTCTGGATGTCATGAAGATGGAAACCCCGGTGCATGCTCCGCGTGCCGGAAGTGTCGCTGCGGTGTATGTGAATGTCGGTGACAAGGTCAATACCGACGACCTGCTGGCTCTCTTGGCGTAAGGATGAATGAAAGGATTGCTGTATGAAATTTCTCTATACGATTATGGTGTGTGTGGTGGTGCTTGCCGGTTCGGCGTTTTCGGCAGATGCTGGGGCGCAGCCTGCGGCACCGGTTGCGACGGCTGACGGTGCGGTCGCTCAGACTGCCACGGGCGACGATTGGCGGACGATGGTCCGCAAAGTGAAGCAACTCAAGGATGATACCGGGATCAAAGGGTTTCTCGCCAAAGATCCGCCTAAATATTTGACTGAAGGTTACCTGACGCCGTCGGGTGCTCACATGCCGGGGCAGGAGGTGAAAGTCATCTTCGGACTGCCGTACGGGCTGGGCCAGGCGATCATGATCCTTGTTTGCCTTGTGTTGCTCTACTTGGCGATTGTCAAGGAGTTCGAGCCGCTGCTGCTGTTGCCGATCGGCTTCGGTGGCCTGCTGGCCAACATGCCGTTCGCGAATGTCACCGCGCCGCCGCTGGTGGATGCGGCTACGAAGCTGGTGCTCGAACCGGGCGGATTCCTCTACTACTTTTTCGAGTTCGGCGTCAACACCGGTCTCTTCCCGATCATCATCTTCATGGGTGTGGGCGCGATGACCGACTTTGGTCCGCTGATCGCCAACCCGCGTACGGCGTTGCTGGGTGCGGCCGCGCAGCTTGGTATTTTCGTCGCGCTGCTGGGCGCGCTCGCGCTCTCCCTGCTCTTCCCTGAGCATATCAACTTCGGACTGAAAGAAGCTTCGTCAATCGGTATCATCGGCGGCGCGGATGGCCCGACTGCCATCTGGCTGACGACCAAGTTGGCCCCGCACCTGTTGGGCGCGATCGCGGTGGCGGCCTACTCGTACATGGCGCTCGTGCCGATCATTCAGCCGCCGATCATGAAGGCCATCGTCCCTGAGAGCGAACGTAAGATCGTGATGAAGCAACTCCGTCCGGTCTCGAAGATGGAGAAGGTCTGCTTCCCGCTGACCGTGCTGCTACTCTGCGCGTTGCTGTTGCCCAGCGCGGTGCCGCTGATTGGCGCATTGATGCTCGGCAACCTAGCGCGCGAGGTTGGCCCCAGTGTGGCGCGTATCGCCGACACCATGGCGAATGCCTTGATCAACATCGTGACGATCATGCTGGGGCTTGCAGTCGGCTCCAAGTTGGCCTGCGAAAAGTTCCTGAATCCAGAAACGTTGGGCATTTTGATCTTGGGGCTGATCGCCTTCAGCTTTGGTACGGCCGGTGGTTGCTGGATGGGTCGTCTGATGAACAAGTTCTGTAAAGATCCGATCAACCCCTTGATCGGTTCGGCCGGTGTCTCGGCAGTGCCGATGGCAGCGCGTGTGTCCAACAAGGTCGGTCTGGAGTCCGATCCGAACAACTACCTGCTGATGCACGCCATGGGGCCGAACGTCTCGGGCGTGATCGGTTCGGCGGTGGTCGCGGGCGTGCTCTACACGCTCTGCAAATAATCCGCTGTCTTTGCAGATTTCCCCGTTTAGGGAAAATAGATTTTTAAATCGCGATCATCCATGCACATATTCCGCTTGTCAGAGACGGCCCAACTATGTCATGATACCCGCAAATGACATCGAAAGTCATAGCGATTAACCTGCGACTTACCGGCTTGTGGCTGCTGTGCGGCCACGGGAGGGTTGACGTGTAGGTTTTTCGCAGTGCGAAGGTAAGGCCAGAACTCCCGTGGATCAGCGAATGCTGCCGCGGGGGTTTTTGTTTTCCCGGCGACAGCGTGGCGGAGCGCGGGAGCAAAGCCCGGAAACCAAAACGATAACAGCCCCGACAGGGGCACGACGAGGAAACAGAACCATGAGCGAAACTTCTGAGATGCGACGCATCTACATATTCGACACCACCCTGCGCGACGGCGAGCAATCGCCGGGTTGCACCATGAACTTGCGCGACAAACTGTTGGTCGCGGAGCATCTCGAGGCGTTGCGTGTGGATGTCATCGAGGCCGGTTTCGCGATCGCCTCAGTCGGCGACTTCGAGTCGGTCAGAGCCATTGCCGGCGTGGTCAAGGAGGCTACGGTGGCCAGTCTGTGCCGGGCGTTGCCCAAGGACATTGACCGCGCATGGGAAGCGGTGCGTCAGGCGAAGCATCCCCGCATCCACACCGTCATCGCAACTTCGCCGATCCACATGGCCTGCAAACTGAAGATGGAGCCGGATGCGGTGTACGAGCAGGCGGTGGCGATGGTCAAGCATGCGCGCAACCTGTGCGGCGATGTCCAGTTCTCGCTGGAGGATTGTTCGCGTAGCGAGCGTCCGTTCATCTACCGCGTGGTGGAAGGCGTGATCGCGGCGGGCGCTGGAACGGTCAATATCCCCGACACCGTGGGGTATGCCGTGCCGGAGCAATTCGGCAAGCTGATCGAGGACATCAGGAACAACGTGCCGAATATCGACAAGGCGCGGCTGGCCGTGCATTGTCACAATGACCTCGGGTTGGCGGTCGCCAACTCGCTGGCCGCTGTGCGTGCCGGTGCCGATCAGGTCGAATGCACCGTCAACGGCATTGGCGAACGTGCGGGTAACGCTGCTCTGGAAGAGATCGTCATGGCGCTGCACACGCGCCGCGAGTTTTTCCAGGCCGAGACCAACGTCGACACCACCAAGATCTATGCGACCAGCCGTTGCGTGATTACCGTCACCGGCAGCCGCGTGCAGGCGAACAAGGCCATTGTCGGCGAGAATGCCTTTGCGCATGAGGCCGGCATCCACCAGCACGGCGTGCTCGCCAACCCGCTGACCTACGAGATCATGACGCCTGCGTCGATCGGCCTGCCGCGCAATAAGATGGTGCTGGGCAAGCACTCAGGACGGCATGCCTTCGAGAGCCGTCTGAACGAATTGGGCTTTCACTTGGACGAGGCGCGCCTCAATGAGCTATTCGAAAAGTTCAAGGATCTCGCCGACCGCAAGAAGACCGTGACCGACGCCGACCTCGAAGCGCTGGCGCACGGCATGCAGATCATGATCACCGAGCACGTCAAGCTCGACCGTTTCAACGTCACGGCCAGCAACGCGATCACGCCGGTGGGTACGATCCGTCTGTTGCGTGACGGTAAGCTGATAGAGCACGTCGCCGCGAGTGACGGCCCGATCAATGCCTCGTTCAAGGCGATCAATCAATTGCTGGGCCTGAAGGTCACGCTGGAGAGCTTCCAACTCAACGCTATCACCGGCGGCCGGGACGCCCAGTGCGAGGCGACGGTGCGCGTGCGTGACGGCGAGCGCGTCTACCACGGGCGCGGCGTCTCGACCGACGTGATCGAGGGCAGCATCCTGGCCTATCTGCAGGCGCTGAATGTGTTGCTTGATGAAAAAAGTGACAGTTCGTGCGCCGACGCGTAAGTGAAGTAAGAGGAAAATTGTGATGAAACCGCCGCTTTCCAAATGTGTCATTGTGGCGAACGGCGCGTTCCCGTCGCATCCGCTGCCACTGGCAGCATTGCGCGGGGCGCGGCGCGTGGTGTGCTGCGACGGCGCGGTTGAAAAGCTGGAGGCGGCGGACATTGTGCCGGACTGGATTGTGGGGGATCTCGACAGTATCTCCGAAGCAAGCCGCGTGCGCTATCAGGAGTGTCTGGTGGCGGTGGCTGAGCAGGAAACCAACGATCTGGCCAAGGCTTTTCATTTCTGTCTGGAGCGGGGCTGGCGTGATCTGGTGATCGTGGGCGCCACCGGTCTGCGTGAGGATCACACGCTGAGCAATCTCGCCTGGCTGGCGGATTTCGCGCAGACACTGCATGCGTCGCGTACTGCAGGCACTGCCCGCGGGCGCGTCGTGTTGCTGACCGATACCGGAGTTTTCACACCGGTACTCGCCTCCACGCAGTTCCGGTCGCATGCGGGGCAGCAGGTCTCGGTCTTTGCGTTCGCGCCCGGTCTTCAGGTTTACGCTGAAGGCCTGAAATACGCGCTCGACGGCGTGCCCTTCACCCGCTGGTGGCAGGCCGCGTTGAACGAGTCGCTTGGCGAAACCTTCAAGCTGGTTTTCGAGGGCGGTCCGCTACTGGTCTTTCAGACCTACTAATGAGCGCGTGACACACTGCGCCGGTTGTCGTACAATGCGGATATGACAAACAAAGTTGACCTAAAGACGATGATACAACAAGCCGACCACATGGTGGCCCTGACCGGGGCTGGGATTTCCACGTTGGCCGGCATCCCTGACTTTCGGGGGCCGCAGGGGCTCTATCGACAACCCGGCGCTGAGCGGATCTTCGACATCCACTGGTTCCGTCGTGATCCTGCCATCTACTACGAGGCCTGCCGCGAGATGATCTACGGGCTTGACCGTTATGCGCCCGGCCCGGTTCACACACTGCTTGCCCGGCTGGAGCAGGTCGGTCGGCTTAAGGCAATCATTACGCAGAACATCGACATGCTCCACCAGAAGGCTGGCTCGCGCCATGTGATCGAGGCTCACGGCTCGCCGATCCAGCACCACTGCATTCGTTGCGGACATTGCGCCACCTTTGACGAGGTCTGTGCGTTGCTGAAACAGCATGGGCCAGTTGCGCTGTGTACCCAATGCGGCGCGGCCTACAAACCCGACGTCACCTTCTTCGGCGAGGCGTTGCCTGAGGCTGCGCTCGCGGAAGCCGTCGCGCAGGCGCGTCAGGCCGACCTGATGCTGGTGCTCGGCACTTCGTTGACGGTGCATCCTGTGGCCGCGCTGCCCGGCGAGACTTTGCGGACCGGCGGGAAACTGGTGATCGTCAACGCTCAGCCGACATCATTCGACGACCGGGCGCAACTCTGCCTGCCCGATCTGGCGGCCTTTGCAGAAACCGTCGGCGCGTGGTTTGAGGAGTGAGTGAAGAACGGGGGCTCCGCCCCCGAACCCCCTATCGACTCATGACAATGCGGCTCAAGTTCGGCGAGCAACGCATTGAGCGTGAGCGGATAATACTCAGGCGTGGTGAGTGTGTTGCGCGTTTCACAGATCGGCTTTCAAAATTAGTTCTGCATTGCCTTGACGAGGGGGGAGTAAAAAGGCAATAATGACACTAATTGTGGTTTAAGTGGTAAGCGGCCGATCAGGCGCGGAGGTGTAGTATGCGAGTTGGGTTGAGGGCAGGTATTGTTCTGTTGGTGTCGGTTTGTGCGGCGCACGCGCAACTCAAAGTTGCGGGCGAGTTGCTCGTGGATGTGGATGCGGCGTCGTTGTCTGCCTGGACGCCGGACACGGCGGTGAGCGCCTGGACCAACGCCGGTTCGCTGGGCGGGAATTTCGTGCCGGCGGTGGCGGGTACGGGCGCGGTGTATCAGGCCAATGTCAGCGGCGCACCGGCTGTGACCTTTGCGGCCTCGGCCAATTCGATTATGACCAACACGGTCGCGCCGCCGGCGTCGTTGTTGGGCTCCGGTACGATCTGGAGCGTCGAGATCTGGGCGTTGAACCCGACCCTGCAGACGACCGAGGATATGTTCGCATGGACAGACCGTGGCTCGTGGACTGGTTCGGCGAACGGCACCTGCATGGAGGTCCGCTACGGTGCAGACGCCGGGAACGCCGTGGAGCACTATGGTGGGGGTTACAACATTTCTTGGAGCGGTACGCCGCCGTTGGCCGGCGTGTGGCACCATATCGTGATCACGCGTGACGCTGACGGTGTCGAGCGGCTCTATGCCGACGGCGCGCTGCGTACTGCCATGAGCCCGCCGATCAGCAATCTGCGCGGTGGAGCGCCCTTTGCCATGGGCGGCGTCTGGGATCGCGGGGCCAAAAACTGGCAGATGCTTTTCAGCGGCTCGCTCTCCAAGGTGCGCGTGCACAGCGGGACGCTCAGCGGCGATGATGTCGTCAGCAATTATCAGTTTGAGAACGGCCTGTTTCAAAGAGCCTGGGCCGGTGCAGCGGGCACACCACTGCCTTGGACTGACCCCAACAACTGGCTCAACGGCAATGTCGGTCAGGACGGCGACACGGTCTGGATCAACACTGGCGGTATCGCGGTGCTCTCCCATGACCTGACGCTCAACCATCTGTTTCCTGTTTACGGCGGTCTGACGATTGACAACGGTGCACAGTTGACGTTAGGCACCTCGACGTCTACCGAATTGGCCGACAATGCCGCGTTTGCCTTGACGATTGTCAACGGCCACCTGCGGGTTCCCGGCAGTGGCACGATCAATCTGAACATGGGCGTGCGCGGCGGTGACGCTACGGTGACGGTCGGCGGCAGTGGCGAGTCAGCGGTGATTGATGTGAATCGCGACCTGATCTTGGCCTCCAGTGCCGGTAGTGTCGGTAGTTTGACGCTGGGCGAAGGTGGTGGCGTCTTTGCATCCAACGGCTGGTCTTATGCGGCGGTCGGTGTCGGCGCACAGGGGACCGTGACGATCAACGGCGGTGAACTCGGATGCCGCCTGCCCGATAAGAACATCGTCATAAACGGATCCGGTGCACGCGGCGAGATCATACTCAACGACGGTCTGATCAACGCGACCGCTGACTTTCTGTGGAGCAGCGGCACAGCCACGAACGCCGCTTACGGCGTGGCCAGGCTGAACGGCGGCACGCTCCGCGCACGGCGGCTTTTCCCGTCTTCCACGGTCGGTACCAACCTGCTGTTCCTGAACGGCGGCACGATCGAAGCCTTGGTGTCTCGCACCGACTTCATGTATAACCTGACGGCCGCCCGCGTGCAGGCCGGCGGTGCGATCTTCAGTGTGCCGGACGGTGTCACGGTCACGGCGGCGCAGGCCCTGACCGAAGATCCGGAAAGCACCGGCGGCGGCCTGACCAAGATCGGCCCGGGACGGATCATCTTCGCCGGTGCCAATACATTCTCCGGCGATATTGATGTGCTGGAGGGCGACCTCATTCTGAATCATGCGGAGGGCTTGCTAGCCGGTTACGCGGGCACCATCACATTGACCAATTCGGCAGATTCCGCAATCGGTTACGCGGCGGAGGGTGGGGCGTCCCTGTTGCTGACGCGCATGGATACGGGATCCAAGGGTTCGCTCGTCCTTTTCCCGGCCAATGCTGCGGATGACGTCAATTTTTCAACCTTCCCGGAGATGCGGCTGGCCTTTTCGGGCTTAACGGAATATACCGGCACCTTCACGCCGTATCAGGGGAAATACACTTTTGAAATCGAGAGCGGCACGGTCACAAACTCCGCAGTGATCGCTGACGCTGGTGCCACGCCCGGTCGTCTGACCGTCATCGGCGCGAACGGTAGCGGCATGGTGCTTGCGGGCAATAACACTTTCACCGGCGGTGCGGAGATCGATGGTGCGACGGTGACATTGGCCCACGCCAACGCGCTCGGCGTGCAGGGAGCATCCGGTGCGCCCGACATCAGTCTGAGCAACGGCGCGGTCCTGCGCCTGACTGCGGCGATGGATGTCAACACGCTGGTCACCGAACGAATCACGCCCGGCTCCTCCGGTTTTCTGCTGCTAGGCAGCGCCAACGCAGCGCGGGATATTGATCTCAGCAACCATCCTGGCATCACGGTGGGCGCGGCCGAACTGAGCCTCGATTACACCGGTACGCTGACCCCGCCGACCGCGACCGACACTTACCTGCTCGGCGGCGGCAACCAGCCCTTCAATGGAACGCCCAACCGCGGCCTCGCGGTGAGCAATCTGGCCGATGGTGCCAAAGCAACCGGCGTGGTCATCGGTACGCCCGGCATGGTAGAGTTGAGGAGCGGCAACACCTACTCAGGCGGCACCGTCGTGACCAATCGCGGCGTGCTCTTCCTCAGAGAGGACGGCTTGGGTGCCCTGCCGGCCGCGCCCGACCCGGACAATCTCTACGTGGACAATGGCGTGATCCGCAGCGGCAATGCCATCTTCACCCTGCCTGCCAACCGCGGTATCACGGTGGGACCGGGTGGACTTGAACTGCACCCGTGGGGTTCCCACTCCATGACCGTTGCCGGCAACCTTACGGGTTCAGGAAAAATCACGACCACCGACAGCGGCTGGGTCACTTTCGCCGGCGCGAATAACACGTTCAGCGGGTTGCTGGATATCCCGACGGGACGCAATCTGCGTATCGGCGACGGCGCGAACTTCAGTTGGTCGTCGGCCGGCACCTTTGCAATCAACGGGTTGCTCGCGCTGAACTATGACAGCGACTGGTCGCTCTCCTATCCCTTCTCAGGCACGGGATCGTTGCGCAAGGAGGGAGACGGCACGCTTACGCTCTCTGGAGAGAACAGCTACGGCGGTATCACTTACATCAATGCCGGTACGCTGCGCGTCACCGAAAACAATGTCCTGCCCAGCGGGGCTGGCAAAGGCGCGGTGACGATCGCGGCAGGCGCGACGCTGGAGACCGATGGGCGCGACCTGTCGATCGGCGGCCTGAACGGCGCCGGCCAAGTGAAGGACAGCGCGAGCACAACCACGGCGCTCTATGTCGGCGCGGACAACGTGACGGCCTCGTTTGCCGGTACCACCGACCCGCAGCTTGATGTGATTAAGGTCGGTGGCGGAACGCAGCGTCTGACCCGTCCGGACGGTTCCTTCGCCAACGCTGAAATCCGTGCGGGCACGCTGGAACTTTTCGGCGAAACCGCCATCACCGGCGTGGTCGAGACGACCGTCGGCGGCACGCTGGGCGTGACGTTCGGCACTCAAGGGCTGGACGGAAAATACTATTCGTTGTCGGAGGTGCCCCGTACGACAGATTTCGTGTCCTACACCGCAGTGACCAACTTCCTGCGTGGCAAGACGCCGAATGTGATTCAAAACAGCACCGGCTTCGGCGCTACCTTCAATGCGTTGAGCAACGGCTCGCGCTTCCCGGCACCCTACAATACGACTGCCACCGAAAACTTCGCTGTGCTGTGGGAGGGGCTCTTCGCGGCGCAGACGAGCGGAAGCTACGGCTTTGCCACCGCCAGCGACGACGGCAGCGTGGTCTTCATCAACGGGCAGATGGTTGTCGACAACAACGCCATGCAGTCTTACACGCTGGGCGACAGCAACATCGTGACGGAGGTCGAGCTGGAGGCCGGCATGCACCAGATCGCCATCGCCTTTTACGAGGCGGGCGGCGGGCAGGGACTGACTGTATGGTTCAGGCCGCCGGGCGCCGTGGCGTTGCGGGATCTTCCCAACAATCTGCTCTACACCGGGACAGACTCGGGCGAGGCGCGTATCGGTACTTTGGCCGGTACGGATGGCGCGGTACGCTTCACGGACATGGGCGCGGCCACGTTGCATGTGATGGACGACGCCGACATGACCTTCGGCGGCGGCTTCCTCGGATCGAACCGTCTGGGACGCGTCGTGAAAGAGGGCGCGGGAATCCTGACGTTCGACTCCGGCAATAGCGATTACTTCGGTGTGCTAGATGTGCAAGCCGGCAGTGTGGTGCTCACCAACGGTGCGGGCGTGCTCGGCACGCTCTCGCTGGCAAGCGGCACCGGCGCCGAGGTGTTCGGGCGCACGGGGCTTGAGATGCGTTTCTATGACCGCACGGCTACTGACAGCAACTACAGCGAGTTCCAGTCGCTCGCCGCGTGGTACGATTACCTTGCCGCGACCTTCCCCGGGGGGCCGAGTTATGTGACCAACTCGCTGATGCTCGGCGAGAACTTCGACACTGGCACGGACGGCTCAAAATGGCCTGATCGGTACAAGCAAAGTGGCGGCGCGCAGGGTGACCTCTATGACTTCCATGCGTCCGGCAAGATCTTCCTCGGCCAGACCGGCACCTATGCCTTCGGCACGGCCAGCGATGACGGCAGCATGCTCTATATCAACGGCCAGTTGGTCGTGAACAACGGTTACGATCAGGGCGTGACCGCGCGCTACGGCGCGATCACGCTCACGGCGGGCTTCTACGATATTGATATCCTCTATCGTGAAAACACCGGCGGTAACGCTTTGCGCGCCTTCATTGCCTATCCGGGCGGTACGACCAATCTGATGCCGCAGGCGATCCTCTTCAGCGGTGCGGCGTTGCGCGGGCTGGCGGGCGAAGCTGGCAGCGTGGTAAATCTGAGCACCGACGCGGCGGTTACGATTGAGCAGGACGCCGATACGCTCTTCGCCGGCGATTTCATCGGGACATCAGATGCGTTTGTCCAGAAAGGCGGTCCGGGCACCTTGACCTTGACCAGCGATAACGCCGCCTATAACGGCAGCTATTCGGTGATCGGCGGTACGCTGCGCGTAGGCGACGGCGGGCTGAGCGGAGCACTGGGGACGGGTGCAGGTGTGGCGATCGACGACGACGGCACGCTGGTCTTCGACCGTGGCGGTGTGGTGACGCTTGATGGACCGGTCTCGGGTAACGGCCTGATCGTGCTGGACGGACCGGGCGAAGTGCGTGTCACGTCGGTCGGTACCTTCAGCGGCACGGTGTTGGTCAACGACGGACGGTTGACTGTGGCGCCGGGGGCCACGCTCGGAGACGCGACGATCATAACGAACACCGCGACCGTTGAGATCGAGACTTCCGGCACGCGCTATCAGAGTGCCTTGATGGACGATCTCACCGGTGACGGCGAACTCGTGGTTACCGGTACCGGCACGTTGGTGCTGAACAACGCCAACACCTATGCCGGCACGACACGCGTCGAAAACGGCGCGACCGTGCGGGTTGCCTCGCCCGCCGCGCTGGGCGGCGGCGGTGATGTGGCCTTGGACGGCGGCACCCTCGCGATCCAGCCGGCCGTCACGCAGGGCACCAATGAACTGGCGCATCCGTTGGATCAGGCCGAGTGGACGCGCAACGGGTCGGCGACATGGGCGACACGCTACGACGCCCAGTGGCTGCAGCTTACGCCGAACACCGGCAGCCAGGCCGGCAGCGCCTTCTGCAACACGCCGGTTGCGGCGCCGCACATGCCGTGGTACGCCTCGTTCCGCTACGAAACCGGCGATAAGATGACAAGTCCGGCCGACGGCATGGCCTTTATCCTGCAGAACGACGGACGTGGACTCACGGCGGTGGGTGCGAGCGGTGGGCAACTAGGTGTGAGCGGTATCACGCCTTCGATCGGTCTCTTCTTCAACATCTACAACGCCGACAGCATCGGCTGGATCGTGGATGGCGCCAAGGTGGATGAGTCAAGCGCCATCAGCGGGATCGATCTGGTGGCCGGCGTGGATGTGGCCGTCGCCTATGACGGCGCCAAGCTGATCGTGACCGTGACTCAAGGAGAAAAGGTTTACACGGCGGAGCGCACCGTCGACCTGTATGCGAAGTTCGGCGGCAGCTCCGCTTATGTCGGCTTCACCGGCGGGACCGGCGGGTCGACCGCCCAGCAGTTCGTGGGCGAATTCGAGATGCTTGACGCGGTGTCGGCGGTGACCGACTACGCCAACACGGTTTCTGTCGCGGACGGGCAGAGCGGCGCGCTGACGCCGCTGCTCTTCGCGGAGGACGCCGCGTTCTCGTTCGGCGGGCTAGATCTCGGGTCTGGCGCGACCCTCAACGTGTCGCCGGCGGCCGGATCGATGGGCAACTCCGATTATTCGGTCGCGGCCAGCAACGTGACGGTCGCGGCCGGCACGGCGACGGTGAACGTGGCGGCGAACGGCACCGGTACGGGCGTGCTGGGGTTGGCGCGCCTGACGGTCGGGGCCGGCGCCAAGCTGGTGGTGACCGGTGCGGTGGCGGCTCCCGGCGGTGTGCTGACCGTGGTCGTGCCGACGCCCGTGCCGCGCGGAACCACGGTTCTGGCGGACTTCACCGGAGCGACCTGGGTAGGGGCGAAGCCGACGCTGGTGCTGATGGACGCGCAGGGCAACGTGTTGGAAGAGAGCAAGTACCTCTTCCTCAGCAACGGCAAGCTCACGATCAATACGCTCCTTGGCTCGGTTCTCTTCCTGAGGTAATGTGGTCGACAGAATCGGTGGATTCGAGTTAATCGATTCAATCGATTCTGTCGATTCTCTCGACTTACGACAGATCTGCCGTCAGGGCGGCGAGTTGCTCTTCCAGTGCGGCGACGCGCGCTTCGAGCGCGTCGAGGCGGGAAGGGGCGGCAGGCGCGGGGTCAGCGGCTGCCTCGGGCTCTTCCAAGGCGGGAGGCTGGTCGCCCAGCAGGTGGGCGAAGCGCGCCTCCTTGTGGCCGGGCTGGCGCGGAAGTTCGGTGACGAGCGCGCCGTCTTCGCGCGTTGCAAGGCGTTGCAACGTAGTCATGACCTCGTCCAGCGAGGCGAAAGGGTGCATGCGCGAGGCGCGGCTGCGCAACTCGCCGGGGGTTTGGGGACCGCGCAGCAGCAGCTCGCAAATCAGCGCACGCTCGGCGGGGTCCAGTTCAAGTTCGGCGATCAGGCGCTCGCGGTATTTGACGACGCGCGCCGTCGCGCCGGAAAAGCACTCGGCGAGTCGTTTCTCTTGGAGGCCGTAAAGGCCCTGCTGCACGGTGCGCTCATCAAGCGCCATGACCGGTGCGCGATTGTTCCTCTGGTTGCAGGCGGCGAGCAACGCATTGAGCGTGAGCGGATAATACTCAGGCGTGGTGAGCGCTTTCTCGATCAAAGCACCGACAATGCGGGCTTCGACCGGTGTCAGTACGAATGTACGTGCGGACGTGTCGTTTTGCATACCTGAGACCATAGCGTAGCTCGGCGGGGATGACAAGCGTCTTGTTAGTTCTCGTCAGGTATCTTGCGCGAGTGCGTCGATCTTCTTGTCTGTGCCGAAGATGAGCAGCTTGTCGTCGGGCTGGATGATCTCGTCGGCGGTCGGGATGATGACGGTGCGCGGTTGGGCCGGGTCTTCGGCGAGGCGTCGCACGCAGAGGACCGTCACACCGAAATGCTTGCGCGCATCGGCTTGGGCCAGACTCTTGTTACGTAGCGATTCCGGCACGTCGATCTCGGCGATGCTGAAACCGTCGGAAATCTCAAAGAGATCGACGGAACCTTTCGAGAGCAGGGTACGCGCAAGGCGGTGCGACGAGTCGCGGTTGGGATAGACCACCATGTCGGCACCGACGCGCTGGAGAATCTTGCCGTGCACGTCGGAGTTGGCTTTGGCCACGACAGTCGGCACACCGAGCGCCTTGCAATTCACGGTGGCCATGATGCTGCCTTCGAGGTTGTTGCCGATGGCTACGACCACGACATCGCACTCTTGGAAGCCGGCATCCTCCAGCGTGCGCCGGTTGGTCACGTCGCCCTCGACGGCGCGGGTGACGAACTCGGAAAGCTCTTGGATGATTTCACGGTTTTGGTCGATCAGCAGAACCTCCGCACCGTGTTCCGCGAGGCTTTCCGCGAGTGATGATCCGAAGCGTCCTGCGCCGATGATGCCGATACGTTTCATGGTGTTTCCGAAGTTCGTTATGGTGGGTTAATCGCACGCAATCAGGGCTTGATCGAGGTCAGCGATGATGTCCGCCGCGTTCTCGATGCCGACGGAGAGGCGCACGAGGTCCGGACCGATGCCGGCTGCGGCGAGTTGCTCATCCGTGAGCTGGCGGTGGGTTGTGCTGGCGGGGTGCAGCACGCCAGTACGGGCGTCAGCAACATGCACGACGATGGCCGCGAGTTTGAGGCTGTCCATGAAGTGTACTGCAGCATCCCGTCCGCCTTTGACGCCGAAAGAGATCACGCCGCAGGTACCGCACGGCAGATATTTTTTGACGAGCGCGGCGTCCTTTGAAGTGGGCAGGCCGGGGTAGTTGACCCAGGAAACTGAGGGGTGCCCTTCGAGAAAGGCGGCGACCGCCTCGGCGTTGCGGCAGTGGCGTTCCATTCGCAGGTGCAGCGTCTCCATACCGAGGTTGAGCAGGAAGGCATTCATCGGCGAGGGGGTCGCGCCGAGGTCGCGCATGAGCTGGACGCGGGCCTTGACGATAAAGGCGGAAGATCCGAAGGCGTCGGTGTAGACGGTGCCGTGGTAGGAGGGGTCGGGTTCGGTGAGCCCCGGGAACTTGCCGCTTGCCCGCCAGTCGAAGCGTCCGCCGTCCACGATCATGCCGCCGAGCGAAACCGCGTGCCCGTCGAGGTATTTGGAGGTTGAGTAGGTGACGATGTCCGCGCCGAATTCGAAGGGGCGGCAGAGCACGGCGGTCGGGAAGGTGTTATCGACGATCAGCGGAACCCCGTTGGCGTGAGCCACGCGCGCGAAGCGCTCGATGTCGAAGACCGCCAGCGCGGGGTTGGCGATGGTCTCGCCGAAGACCGCGCGGGTGGTGGGACGGAAGGCGGCTTGGATCACGTCGTCGGAAGCGTAAGGGTCAACATAAGTGACCTCGATGCCCAGCTTTTTGAGGGTGACGCTGAAGAGGTTGGTGGTACCGCCGTAGATGGCACTTGAGGCGATAAAGTGGTCGCCGCTATTACAGAGGTTGAGGATCGCGATCAGCGATGCAGCATGGCCCGAGGAGGTCATCAGCGCACCGACGCCGCCTTCCAGCGCGGCGATCTTGTTCTCGACCGCTTCAGCCGTGGGATTACTGAGCCGGGTGTAGAAGTGGCCGGGCACTTTCAGGTCAAAGAGGTTGCCGACATGCTCGCTGCTATCGTACTTGAAGGTCGTACTCTGAAAGACGGGCAACACGCGCGGCTCGCCGTTTTTCGGCTGCCAGCCGGCCTGAACGCAAAGGGTGTCTGGATGGAAGGACATAACAGTTAGGATTTAGGAGTTAGCATTTAGGAGTTAGGATTTAGGAGTTGGTTAGCCGACGATGACTTCCTCTTCGGGATAACGGATGCGTTGGCATTCATCGCGGCTACCGATCAGTAGCGCGACCGCAAGAGGGCCTAAGCGTCCGACGTACATGCACACGATAATAACCCATCGGCCGGCATTTGACAACCTTCCCGTGTGGTCAATGGAGAGGCCCACGGTGCCCACGGCGGAGACGGTTTCGAAGAAAAGTTTCGAGGCGTCGTCGCCTTGCTGCGGATATTCGGTGAGCAGCAACACGCCATAGGCCACGGCGATCAGAGACAACATAAGCAGAAAAATCACGACCGCCTCGCGCACAACCGTGTAGGGCAACGTGCGGTTGAAGAGGACGGTGTCGCGGCGGTTGCGGCACATGGCGATCACTGTCATGATCAGTACCACCAGCGTGGTGGTCTTGATGCCACCCGCAGCGGAACCGGGTGAACCACCGATCAACATGAGGATGGCAGTAATGAAGCGAGTGGCTTCCTGGATGTCACTCATTGGCACGATGTTGAAACCAGCGGTCCGCGCAGAAATGCCATGGACAAGTGCGCAGAGCAGTTTGTCGGTGAGGGGAAGGCCCTTCAGCGTATGGGGCATTTCCAGCAGTAGCGTAAACACGAGGCCGAGCAGGATCAACGCCGAGGTAGTAATCAAGACGACCTTGGTGTGCAGGGTGATGCGGCCACGCGTCATGCGGTTGTGCCGCCAGAACTTGGTAGTCATCAAATTGTAGTGGACCAGAAAGCCGAGACCGCCTGCGACAACCAGAAAGCTGATCATACCCAAATAAATAGGGTCGTGCTGGAAAGCGATTAGGCTGTCGCGGTGTAGCGAAAAACCGGCGTTGCAGAAAGCACTGATTGCGTGGAAGGTGGCATAGTACAAGGCGGTCCACGGATCATTGGGGAGGGGGAGAGTGGGGTGCGGTATCATGTAACGCATCCAGAGCACCAGGATGCCGACACCTTCGAAAAGCAGGGTGAAGCCCATGGTCCAGCGCAACAGGGCGCGGATACCTTTGACCGCTTCTACGCCGTAGGCATCCATCAGTGCAAACTCGTTCTGTACGCTGAGGCGGCGGCCGATGAGCACCAGCAGGAAGGTGCCGAAGGTCGTGATGCCGAGACCTCCGAATTGAATGAGCGTGATGAGCACGATCTGACCGAAGCGCGTGAGTTCACTGCCGACATCGATCACCGAGAGCCCAGTGACACAGGTGGCACTGGTGGCGGTGAAGAGCGCTGAGACGGCATCGCGCCATTGACCGTTAGTGTTGGCCACCGGCAATGCGAGCAGGAAAGCACCGATGAGGATCGCCAACAAAAAGGCGAGAGCCATGGGCACCTGCGGGCTCAAAGGGTGCGGGTTTTTTTCGTGCTTGGCCGTTGTTCGCATGGCAGCAGGGCGGGGTGTTACAGATCGTCGGGGATGTCGGCCGCGGGATCGGGTGCGATATCGGCGGTCGCGCTGAGGCCGGGGTCGGCACGGTCGCCAAAGCGTGTGAGGGCATCGTCGAAATCGAGCCGGACCTCACCAGTGGGGCCGTTGCGGTGCTTGGCGACGTCGACGATGGCCAGACGCGTATCATCGAATTCCGGGTCGCCGGGCGCTTTGCAGGGGCGGCGCAACAGCAGCACGACGTCGGCATCCTGCTCAATGGCGCCGGAATCGCGCAGGTCGGAAAGTTTGGGCTTGTTGGTTTTGTCACCGCGTTGTTCCGGGGCACGGCTGAGCTGGCTGAGCACGATGACGGGCAGGTTCAGCTCTTTGGCCATGGCTTTGATCTGGCCGGATATCTGCGAGGTTTCAATCTGACGGCCTTGTTTAGCGAATTCGCGGCAGTTACAGAGCTGGAGGTAGTCGATCACGATCAACTCGATCTTGTAACGCTTTTTCATGCGGCGGGCGCGGGCGCGCATGTCCATAACATCAAGGCCACCAGCGTCGTCCACATAAATCGGTGCTTTGGTGAGTTCGGAGGCGGCACGGGTGAGTTGCTGATTGATGTTCTTGATGTTGCCGAATCCTTGCTCGATTTTGAAGCTAGGCACACCCGCAAAGCCGCAGAGCATACGCATGGCAAGGGACTCGGTGGACATCTCAAGCGAGAAGACACCGACGGCATGGGGACGGTCATGGTCTCCTTTCATTGCGCGACCGTAGATATCCTTGCCCAGCGCGACGCACTCGGCGATGTTCATGGCGAGCGAGGTCTTGCCCATTGAGGGACGGGCGGCCAGCACGATCATCTCGCCATTGCGCAACCCTTTGAGCTTCGTATCGAGATTCTTGAACCCAGTGGGCAGGCCAGCCACGCTACCGGGGCCGAGCGAGAAAAGCCGGTCGATATGCCCCATCGTGTTGTTGATGGCTTGGGGCCAGGTGAGCCTGGTACCCTCGCGCCGGTCGGCAATGCTGAGGAACTGCTGTTCGACCTCGCCGAGGATCAGGTCGGCGCTGACTGCCTCATCGAAGCAGCGGCGTTCGGCGTCGCGGGCGCAGGAGATGACGGCGCGCAGCAGGTGTTTCTGCCGCACGATGTTGATGTAGTACTCCGCATGGGCGGCGGTGGGGGTCTCATCAATTAGCGCTTGAATGGTGGCGGCGCCACCGATTTCTTCGAGGCGATTCAGCGCGCGCAACCGCTCGGTGAGGGTGAGGGGGTCGATCGCGAGCGCGGCACGCGACATCTCGAACAAGGTTTCGAAGAGCAGACGGTACGCGGGGGTGAAGAACGATTCGGCGACGATACCGTTCTCGGTACACAGATCCAGCACACGGCTGTCGCCGGCCGCATCCAGCAGGATCGAGCCCAGGACACCACGCTCGGCTTCGGTACTGTGCGGGATGGTGCGCAAAGGTGCGGCTGGAGCTGATGGGGTTGTTGGCATTAGTTCATTAGTGCGTTAGTTCATTAGTGCGTTAGTTCATTAGTGTGTTGGGGCATTGCATGCTCACAGACAAACTGATGCACTAATGCACTAATGAACTAATTAACTTGGGTTGCGGGCTCTGCCCGCAACCCGCAACCCCGTTCGGCTTTACTCCTCAACAACCCATACCTTAACGGTGCAGGTCAGATCGGGGTGCAGTTTCACGGCAACGTCAAACGTACCGGTCTCTTTGAGTGGATCGGAGAGCACGATTTGGGACTTGTCGACAGTGACCTTCAGCCCCGTCTCGAGCGCCTCCACAATGTCCGCCGCCTGGATCGAGCCATAGAGGCGGGTACCGTCGACCGTCTTGGCGCGCAAGGTGACCGACGCATTGTCCAGCTTCGAGGCCTTTTCTTTGGCTTCGGCGAGCTGGATGCGCGAGATCTCCTCGCGCTCCTTGCGCAGTTTCTCGAGGCGACGCAGCGCCTGCTTCGAAACCGGCGCCGCGAGATCTTTCGGCAACAGGTAATTGCGGGCATAGCCGGCCGCCACTTTCACAACATCACCGGCCTTGCCGAGATGGTCGACGTCCGACAGTAAAAGGAGTTCAGTTGACATAACGTTTCAATCCTTTCCGGTCTTAGGCCATCAGGCCCATGTTACGGGCGCGGCGTACGCCCTGTTTGATCTGGCGCTGCTGGGCAGCGGTGACGCCGGTGAGGCGTGCCGGAATGATTTTGCCGTATTCGGTGACGAACCGGCGGAGAAACTCGACATCGTTGATGTCCACGACGTCATTCGGATCCAGAACACGCGTACGTTTACGGGCGGGCACTAAGTCGCGGCTGCGGCTGTCCCGACCCGGTCGGTTGCTTCGTTTTTGCTTAGCCATAAGCTTGATTCCTCTTGTTCAATTCAAACGTTGTCTTTAAAACGGTAAGGCCTCGTCATCCTGTGCGAGGTCTCCTCCAGTGTCGTCGTCGAGAGCAGGCGGCTCGTCATCCCGCACGCTGGGCGCGGCGGGTGCGGCGGTACGCGACGGCGCGGCGGGGGCTGCGTCCTGTCGCGGCGGTGCACCCCAGAACATGATACGGTCGGCCCGCACACGCAGCTTGGAGCGCTTCTCGTTGGTCTGTTTGTCAGTCCATTCATCCATCTGCAGGCGGCCCTCTACGAGCATGCCTTTACCTTTGGAGAAGTACTGCTGGCAGAACTCCGCCAGTCTCTCCCATGCGACCACGTCAACAAAACAGGTCACCTCCCTGCGTTGCCCTGAGGCCTTGTCGCGCCACGCTTCGGAGATCGCGAGGCGGATATCCGCCACTTTGGCGCTCCCCGCGGTACGGATGTCCGGATCACGCGTGAGATTGCCGGCGATGATTACTTTGTTGTAGGAAGCCATGGTTTACCGTCCTTTTATTCCAGTATCCAGTCGGACTTACTCGTCGTCCTCGAACTCGTCCTGGTTTTCGTTGTCCTCGTCCTCGTCAGCGGCCGACTCTTCGGCGGCAGCACGCGCGGCCTCGCGGGCCTTGCGTTCTTCGGCCTGTCGGGCCAATACCGCTTCGCGGCGGTCGTCCACGGCGAGGATCTGCACGCGGAAGACGTCCTCGGAAAGCCGATAACGGCCGAGGAGCACACTGACCTGGCTGGGATCCAACTCGAAGCGGATCTTCACATAGACGCCGTTGTCACGTTTCTGCATCGGACGCGCAAAGGTACGCTTGCCGAGCACCTCGGTGGTCAGCACGTTACCGTCCAGACACGTAATCTCGCCGCACACCTTATCGACCTGTTTGTCCAGAACATCATCTTTCGCCGAGCCGGCGAAGATGTACAAACCATCGTATTTTTTCATACTGTTCTCACTTGGGGTCATCCGGCAGCGCCCCTTCGGCGCGCCAGCCGTTGAACCGGTTCATTGCTTCGTTCAATCCGTTTTCGGTTAGGCACTGCACCGCGTCGGCGGCCGCCTCGATCGTCGCCTTTATCAGGCGCATGCGCTCGTCGTCCAGGCGACCGAGCACATGTCCGACCAAGTCGCCGCATGCGTTGCGTCCCACGCCCAGCCGGACCCGCGGGAACCCTTCGGTCCCCAGCGCCTCGATGACCGAGGCCAGTCCGCGATGTCCGCCGCTGCCTCCCGATGCCCGGATGCGCAGTGTGCCGAGTGGCAGGTCCGCGTCATCTAGGATCACCGTCAGGTCGGTCGGCAGGCCGCCGTAGTAGCGCAGCAACGGTGCCACGCTGGTCCCGCTCAGATTCATGAAGGTCTGAGGCTTGACCAGCAGCAGCGGGCCGCCTGCGCCGGCAACGCGCGCGACGCGTGCACGAAATCCGGAACTGTTCTTCCAACCGGCCTCGGCGCGTTCCGCCAACAGGTCGACAACATCGAAGCCGACGTTGTGCGGCGTGTTCACGTAGGCCTTGCCGGGGTTTCCCAGTCCCGCAATCATTTTCACGCGGTGGTGTCCTCCGGGTTACTTCTTGGCGGCGGGAGCGGCTCCTTCAGCTCCCTCTTCCTTCTTGCCCTTGGCGATCACCTCGGGGGCCTCGGCTTCTTCCTTGGCCTCCGTGTCCTCATCCTCAGGCGCGGCGACCGTTGCGATCACGGTGTCCGTGCCGGTGATGAGCGTATAGGCCGCGTCCAGCTTGAGGTCGCGCACGAAAATTGATTGCCCGGTTTTGAGCGCCGAGACATCGACAGTGAAGGCATCGACGATCTCGTTCGGCAGGCATTCGACTTCCACCGTGCGCAGCATCTGCTGCAGGATGCCGCCGCCGATCCTGACACCTTCGGGCTCGCCCGTCAGATGCAGCGGGATCGCGACACGGATCGTCTCGCTCAGCGAGACCTCGCCGAAATCCACGTGGATCGGGGCACCCGTCATCACGTCGTACTGCACTTCGCGCATCAGCGCGGATACCTCTTGGCCGTCGAGGTCGAGCGTCACGAGCACTTGCTCGGCTGCGTGGTGACGCAGCATGTTGGCGAACGCATGCGTGTTGAGTTTCACCAGCGTCGTGTCGCCCCCGATACGGTTCACCGCTGCGGGAATGCTCCCGGCGCGGCGCAGCCGACCCGCAGCCACGGAACCCTGTTCCGTACGCGGCTCGGCCTTTATTCTGATCTGTTCAGTTGCCATTTTTTCCTCTGTCACTCACACCATTACAGCACACGCCAACGCGCGAATCAATCCGCCCCGGAACCGAACACAACCCGAGTTCGGAAGGGGCCCATTCACCGCGTCCGTCGCATGCCGTTCTGGCTTTTCATTCTCTTCCGTGCTGCCGTTCATCAATACCTGAACAGCGAACTCACGGACTGGTCTTGGTGGATTCTGCGGATGGCTTCGCCCAGCAGCTCGGCGACGGAAAGCACCGTCAGCTTCACCGGCAGCTTGTTCGTGGGCAGATCGGCCCGCAAAGGAACCGTATCTGTCACGACCAGCTCGGTGAGCGAGGTGTCCGCCTGCAAGCGTTCAACGCCCTTCTCCGTCAGGGGAATGTGGGTGACCGCCGCCCGGATGGACGCGGCCCCCTTCTCCTTCAAGAGCTTGGCGGCCGCGCACAGCGTACCGCACGTCGTGGTCATGTCATCGACCATGATCACGTCGCACCCTTCAACGTCACCAACGACGCTGAAGGCGTCCACCTCCGCGTCTCCCATGCGCTGCTTCGCCACAATCGCCAGGCCCGTGCCCAGCATTTGTGAGTAAGCGTAAGCCGCTTTTGCCCCTCCGGTATCGGGCGACACGACGAGCGGCTTTTTTAGCTTGATCTCGCGTAGGTATTTCACCATTACCGACGCGGCGTGCAGGTGGTCGACGGGAATATCAAAAAATCCTTGGATTTGCTGGGCGTGCAGGTCCATGGTCAGCACGCGATTGGCACCAGCGGCCACCAGCAGGTTGGCCACGAGTTTCGCGGTGATCGGCACGCGCGGCTGGTCTTTGCGGTCTTGGCGCGCATAGCCGTAGTAGGGGAGCACAGCGGTGATACGCGCCGCAGAACCCCGGCGCGCGGCATCGATCATGATCAACAGCTCCATCAGCATCTCGTTGGGCTGCGTGCAGATCGGTTGAACGATGAAGACGTCCCTGCCGCGTACATTGTCGACAATCTTGACGTGAATTTCGCCGTCAGGAAAACGACGGATGTTGATGTCGCCCAGCCGGCTGCCGAGGTATGCCATCATCCGCTCGGCCAGCGGTAGGTTTGCGGTTCCTGAAAAAACAATCATGCTCGCCCACACTTTCCCAAACACAAACTGGTTGCCCGGGGTGGATTCGAACCACCTCTGAGAGAGTCAAAGTCTCTTGTGCTGCCATTACACCACCGGGCAGGTTTGTGCCACAACGTGCCACACGCCGGCACCCAGTCGCCGGCTGATCTCCCGTCCGTGTGCTTCGTCTCTCGCCAATCCGAATACTGACGCCCCGCTGCCGGAAAGCAAAACACCCAAACAGCCCGCCTCTTGGAGCCGGGCGGCCGTCTGGGCAACACCGGGGTAACTTTCGTAGACCGCCGGTTGCAAACCGTTGTGAAGTGCCAGCGCCGCAGCCGAGACGTCGCTAGTACGGATGGAAAGGGTCATATTATGGAGAAGGAGGGGGCTCACAGTCAAGCCTGCTCTCCATTTTCTGAAAACCTCGGGCGTGGAGCACATGATGCCGGGGTTGGCGATGACCAGCCAGAAGCCTCGACAGGCCGACACTGGCATGTCCTCGAAAAGCCCGCGCACGCGCTCGCCGCGCCCCTCCATCAATACGGCGCCGCCGTGGATCAACGCGGGGATGTCACTGCCCAGTTCCGCGCCCAGCGCCATCAGCTCTGCGCGCGGGCGTCCCAGTTCCCAGAGACGGTTCAGCCCCACGATCACTCCGGCGGCATCCGCACTGCCGCCTCCCAGTCCACCGCCGATCGGGATGCGCTTGTGGATGTGGATGCGTGCACCGGCGTTGACCTGATAGCGGTGCTGCATGAGACGCGCGGCGCGCACCGCCAGATTGCGTTCCATCGAGCCGATTTTGGTAAGGTCCACTCCCGGCCCGGCTGTGATTGTCATCGCGGTCTGTGCGTAGGTGGAGGTGAGCGCGATAGTATCGGACAGCGTCACGGGCATCACGATGCTACGCAACTCGTGGTACCCGTCCGACCGCTTGCCCAAGATCTCCAGCGTCAGGTTGATCTTGGCATACGCTTCCAGTGTGATGACAGACCCTGCTCTGACCATTTGGGCGCGTATTCTGCCATAACGTGCCGTGCGCTTCAAGAGGGAGTAGTTGAATCGCGCCCCGAGAGTCGGTACACTGGTCGGCACATGAGCATACAAGTGAGTCATAGCGAGAGCGGGCATTCGGACGGCGCGCCGCAGCAGGTCGAGTACCCCGCGATCTTTCATTTCCGCGTGATCACAGAGGCGTCGTCCGCTGTGGAGCCGGAACTGACGGCGGTGTTGGCGGCCTACCGCGTGACTGAGTCGCTTGCGGCGTCGCGCGCGTCATCCTCGGGCCGGTTTTGCGCCTATGGTGTTTCGGTCGAGGTGCGGACGCCGGAGGAGCTGCGCGCGCTTGATGCGGCGTTGAAGCGGGTTCCGGGTGTCCGCATGGTGCTGTAGGAGCGATATGGCAGAGGTGGTTTTAGAGAAGGTGTGCAAGGATTACGATGGCGGTGTACGCGCGGTTGACGCGTTCAGCCTGGTGATTCACGACGGCGAGTTTCTGGTGCTGGTCGGCCCTTCCGGCTGCGGCAAGTCCACCACGCTGCGCATGGTCGCGGGTCTTGAGACGATCTCCTCTGGTACGATCAGCATCGGCGGCCGCTGCGTGAACACGGTGCCGCCGAAGGATCGCGACATCGCGATGGTCTTTCAGAACTACGCGCTCTATCCGCATATGACGGTCTACGACAACATGGCCTTCGGGCTCAAACTGCGGGGCTTTCACAAACGTGAAATCGAGATGCGGGTCGGCGAGGCGGCGGAGATTCTGGGGCTGGGCGACCTGTTGCGGCGTCTGCCCAAACAGCTCTCGGGCGGGCAGCGTCAGCGGGTGGCGCTGGGGCGTGCCATCGTGCGCAAGCCGCAGGTCTTTCTGTTTGACGAGCCGCTCTCCAATCTGGACGCCAAGATGCGCGTGGAGATGCGCAGCGAGTTGAACCGCCTGCACCAGCGGCTGAAAGCCACCATGATCTATGTGACGCACGATCAGATCGAAGCGATGACCATGGGCGACCGCATCGTGGTGATGGCGGACGGCACGATCCAGCAGGTGGCGCCGCCGCTGGAGGTCTATCGTCGACCAGCAAATCTCTTTGTCGCCGGATTTATTGGAACGCCGCCGATGAATGTGTTGCGGGGAAGCTTCGAAGTTCAGGAGGGTGGCGGCAGTTTCCGGCATGCGCAGGGCGCGATCACGCTGCCGGCGCGTTGGAGCAACGCCTTGCAACCGTTTGCCGAACGCGAGCTACTGTTGGGTTTTCGGCCGGAATCGTTGGGGGGCGCAGCGTCGCCGGACACGGTGCGGGATGCTATCTGCGGCACAGTGGATGTTGTCGAGCCGATGGGTGCGGAGACCTTCGTTCAGGTGTTGATGTCCGACGGTACCCGCATCGTGGCACGGGTGGGGGCGGAACGCGCGTTCGTGCCAGGCACGACGGTGGCGCTGCCGCTGGACTGCGGTCAGCTTCGGTTTTTCGACGCGAAGAGCGGGCAGGCCATTTCGGCTGAAGGCGAGGAGGTGCGGTGATGCGGCTCGGCATTCTCGGTGGTAGCTTCAATCCGATCCACATCGGCCATCTTCTGATGGGCAGCGCGGCGGCGGAAGCCTTTCAGCTTGATCGCGTGCTGCTGATGCCTTGTGCGGTGTCGCCATTCAAGGTCGGTGCGGCGGACTTGGCACCGGGCGCGGACCGGCTTGAAATGGTGCGACGCGGCGTGGCGGACGATCCGCTTTTCGAGGCGTCGGACCTCGACCTGACGCGCGGCGGGGTGTCGTACACGGTCGAGTCGTTACGGGCGTTGCACGCACGCTATCCCGATGCACATCTTTTTTTCATTATTGGCGGGGATGCGCTGCGTGAGCTTTCGCGTTGGTACAAGATCGACGAGATTTTGACGCTGTGCGATGTGATCACGGTGTTACGGCCGGGCGTGGCTCTAGCGTTAGACGAGGCGTTGGAACCGTTCCCCGAAGCAGCGCGCGAGCGTCTGCGGCGGCATACGATCCAAGGACGTACCTGCGAGGTTTCTTCTTCGGAGATACGGAGAAGAATTGCCGAGGGGCGTTCAATCCGTTATCTTGTTTGTCCTGAAGTCGAGGCCTATATCCGCGAGCGCGGCCTATACGTTGTCGACAAATGATGAGGAAACATGGCCATTCAACCTGAACAGATCGCACGGGAAGCAGCGGCGGCACTAGACGCCAAGCAGGCGGAGGATATCCGCATCTACGATGTCCGCGGGGTTTCGAACCTGACTGACTTTACGGTCGTGGCGACCGGTACGTCGGAACCGCACCTCAAGGCGTTGATTGCGGAAGTGCAGCGCCGCATGAAGGCGTCGGACGTTGTCAGTTACCGCACATCAGGCACGCCGGACAGCGGCTGGGTGGTGGGGGACTACGTGCATGTTGTGGTGCACGTCTTCTCGCCTGAGGCGCGCGCGTACTACGCCATTGAGAAGCTGTGGGCTACAGCCAAAGAGATTCCGCTTCCTCAGTCCTGAAAAAGCCGTCCTCATTCAAGCCCTGTATCTCCATCAGCAGGCTCGCAAAGCTGGCTGTGGATTCATCCACGCGCACGGCGACGGCCGGTTGCTGTTGTTGCACCAGACCGTGCGTCTCCTGTTCGGCGCGTTGCGACGCGAACCAGAGCGCCGTGCCGCCCAGTAACAGCGCGATCGACGCCGCGGCCGCCAATATGCGTCCCAGCGGCCACGTCAGACGCGCCCGACTGGCGGTCACGCGCCGCGCCTCTTCGCGGATCGTCTGTTCTACCTGCGCGGAAGGTCCGCCGAGACGTTCAAAGCCCTGCCGGATGCGGGGTGCGAGTTCAAGCAGTTCGCGGTCAATGGCCGCGATCTCATCAAAAGGTGTCTGCGTCTTCATCGTTTACTCCTCCTCCGCCAACCACTTCTTCAGTTTACCCATCGCGTCGTGCATGCGTCCCAGCGCGGTGTTCAGCGGGATGCCCAGTGTGGCGGCGATCTCGTTGAAGGACAGGTCTCCCTGGACGCGCATCAGAAAGACCTCGCGCTGTACCTCCGGCAGCATCATGACAGCCCGCATCACGTGCCGCGCCATGTCATCCAACTCCGCCCGCTCTGTCGGCCCCGCCTCCATTGCGGCCAGGCGCTCGACCAGCGGGTCATCCTCAGTGTCGGACGTCGCGTCCAAGCTGATGGTCGGCTTGCACTTGCGGCGGAAGTCGATCAACAGGTTGCGCGCGATCTTCCACATCCATGCCCGGAACGACACGTCCTTGAAACGTGCCGCGTGGCGGATCACGCGGAACCAAACCTCCTGAAACAGATCTTCGGCGTCGGCACGGTTCGCGGTCATACCCAGCAGCCAAGCAAACAGAGGTTGCCGGTAACGGTCTACTAGCTTGTCCAAGGCCGTTGCATCGCCCTGCGTAAAGGCTTGGAGCAACTCGGCATCACTGATGTCAGGCTCTGGCATGGTTGTTTTCACATTGTTAAACGATAGACGTTGCGGTTTATTGGCGAAATTCTTATGATTTTGTCCAAAACGATCAAGCAGGAAATTGTAATCGGTGGGAGGCAGGGAGTGCGAGGGGCAAGTATTTTTGGTGAAGAGGGGAGCAGAGGGGCGAGAGCAACAACGCTCAACGTTCAACTTTTAACGCTCGTTTTTCTGCTGTGGGGAGCGGGATGCGCGTCGCTACCGCCAACCGATGGTGGGGTGGCCACAATCGCGCACCATCAAGCGCAGGCCGTCAAAATGCGGGGATTGGCGTTGCAGCGTGAGATTTCGATTGAGCGGGAAACACGTGATCAGATGCGCGTATCGTTCGAAAGGGAACTGGAGAAAAACGACAACCGCGAATTTCTGGCGCAGACTGAGTTGCTGTTGCGCCAGTTCCGTCTGCTCCCGAACGAAACATCGCTTTCAACCCTTTTTCTTGAAATGATGACCGATCAGGTGGCGGCTTATTACGATCCCGAGAAGAAACGACTGGTGGCTGTTGATGGGCTCGTGATGCAAACTGAGGGCGCATCGGGTGTCAGCCGCGAGAGCCACGACATGGAACACTTCGTGTATCTGCATGAGTTCTGCCACGCGCTCGAAGATGACCATTTTGATCTGGAGCGTCTGACGCGTGAGGCTGCGGCCAATCTGGACAGCAGTCTGGCGCTGACGGCCTTCACCGAAGGTAATGCTATGCTGGTCGGCCTGGACGGGTTACTCGACGGTTATGGGGTACCGATGACCACGGCCTCGCCCTTTGCGGCGTGGGCGCTGGGTTTGCTGCGACGGCTCGATCTGGAAGAGGCGTCCGAACAACTTGAAGGAACGCCGCCGTTCCTGATTTCCGCACTGCTGCGCCCGTATCTGGATGGCACTGTCTTTTGCAACCGTCTGCGGCGTGATGCAGGCTGGGGGGCGATTGATCGCGTCTATGCGCAGCGCTTGCCGGCCACCACGGCCGAGATTCTCTATCCGGAGCGCCGTTATCTGGCGGGCTTCCAAGCCGCCACGTTCGAGCCCGCCCCGGGATTGTCACAGGAGGCCGCGCACGGGATTTCGACCAATCGTCTGGGCGCGCTCGGTATCGCTCTGTGGTTGAACGGCGACCGGCTGGATGCACCAGCGAGCTATAGTTTCCTGAGGGGCTGGATGGGGGACTGCGTCTACTTTCTCAAGGGCGAAGGGCAAGCGGTTCAGACGGTCTGGTTGAGCCTCTGGGAGCGTCCGTCCATGGCGCGCGCTTTCTCTCGCGCGGTCCGGCGGCGACTGAAAGAGGAGTTTGAGGGCGAGCCGTATGCCGTACAACGCGATGGCGCACGCGTGACGATCGTCTGGGGTTGCGCCGACGCGGCGGCCTGCGACCGGCTGATGGCCTGTGCGCGGCAGTCGCGCATCGATGCGGAGTGCCCTGGCTGGCTGGCCTCGGTCGTACGCGATCTGCCGTTGCCGTTACGCCTGCCGTACTATCCCGATTTTTCGTCGGGTGTGGAAGTGCTGGGCAGCTGGGCGTTCGATGCGCATGGCGGCGACGGTTTCTTTCACGGTACACTGGCGAGCGGTTTGCTCCGGACAGAATGGAATCCTGACCGTCATACAGTAGGCGCTGCATGGGGGCTCTTGTTGCACACATCCGATGCGCGTGCCGACTATACCTATTGGAAGCTGCCGTTGCTGGCCTCATGGCACCGTCGCGGTTCGGGCGAGACGTTACGTTACCGCTGGCGCGTGCTCGGAGGCGTGCTGGCGGATGGTGATGAACGGTGCGCCCGGTTACTATTTGTGCCGGTTTGGCGCGGGCGTTGAGATTCAGACGATTGAATCGAGGGAATCGAATGATTCGATTCCCTCGATTTTTTCGATTCTATCGACTCACTCACAAGTTTTTGGTATGACTTAAACAAAACGGAGAGAAGGATTATGAAGTACGATAAGAACCATGCGTTGCTTGAGAGTTTTATTCCGGGAGTGCCCGCGCCGAAACGAGGCAAGGTGCGCGACCTGTATGATCTGGGCGATCGTCTGCTACTTGTGGCGACCGACCGCATCAGTGCGTTTGACGTGGTAATGCCGAATGGCATCCCGGACAAGGGGCGGATTCTGAACAGCTTGAGCGTGTTCTGGTTCGGCCTGCTGGATGGCATGCCGAATCATCTTATCACGGCGGATGTCGAGCAGTATCCGACTGAACTCCAAGTGGTGAAAGAGGATCTGCGCGGTCGCTCAATGCTGGTCAAGAAGGTGGCGATCATTCCCTTCGAGTGCATCGTGCGCGGTTACTTGACCGGATCGGGCTGGAAGGAGTATCAGAAGTCCGGCACAGTCAACGGCCTGCCGTTACGGGCGGGCTATCAGAATGCGTCCAAGCTCGACGCAGTGCTATTCACCCCCAGCACCAAGGCGGAGCTGGGCGAG
>Ga0209718_1001115_pt1 | contig 32090 bp, 28 predicted proteins | sample AD_JPNAS1_MetaG_FD_184420 | JGI IMG/M metagenome (GOLD analysis project Ga0209718, IMG submission 184420) | Active sludge microbial communities of municipal wastewater-treating anaerobic digesters from Japan - AD_JPNAS1_MetaG (SPAdes) (version 2) | ecosystem: Engineered > Bioreactor > Anaerobic...
AATGTACTAACCATTCCGTTAATCTCCGGTTGAATAATGTGATGTCATCTGTCATATTGCCCATATCAATAAACTCTTCCTGTAGGGTTCTATTGAACCTCTCACAACTAGGATTATCTTTCGGTGTTGTACTGGATGAGTACATAGGTAACACGGTCGCCATCCTTGCTGTTCGAGAGAACCCCGCCCGGTAGGGCGGGGCGAGCCCCGCCGAGAAGCCGGACGGGGCAAGCTTCCAGCCGTCACCTTATCGTTCGAGAGAATTGCGCGTAGCGCCATCTCGAGAACTCCTGACCGCTAGTATCAAATCCCACGCAAATAGTTCTCATCGTTCCGCCTACGGCGGATACTCTTCGAACAGTAAAAAGTTCTCGCTTCCGCTCGAACAGTAAAGTGTGCACGACCGCCACTCTTATTGTTCGAGGTGTACTCACCGAGAACTACCAATCGCTGATGTTACACCTTACCCGGTAGTTCTCACTGCGTTCGAACGGTAAGGGTATGGCGGGTAGTTCTCGCTTCCGCTCGAACGGTAAGAAGTGTCTCGGGGTAAACCCTTGTGTCAGAATAAGAACTAGCCACCAATCTGCTGGCCAGTTTCACTGGCAAGCTGGTCCGCCTTTTTGAGTGCATTGTTGGCTAAAGTACTACGATTAGTTTTTTGGTATAGGTTGGCGAGTAGGTTATGGGCAGTGGGATTAATAGGGTCAATTTTTAATGCGTGTGCTAGGGTTGTTTCTGCTTTATCGTATTCTTTAATTGCGGTATAAGCCTGACCAAGGCACAAAAGTGCGTCGCGCCAATTTGGCTCAATTTGCACAGCGATTTCATAGGCCGCTATTGCTTCTCTTGCCTCGCCACTAGCCTGAAATTGTTGCCCTAAGGTAAGAGCGTCGCGTGCACTCTTTGCTTGCTGCGCAATAGCGTTGCGCGCTGTTTCCCACTGCGCCTGTGCCTGCGCAAGCTTTTCTGCCTCTTGCGCTTGTTTCCGCGCAACAATCCACCCCTGGGTTTGTTTTCCTCCCCACACCATGCTAGCAAGTACTAGAAGACAAAGAAGACTCATAGCAACAAGGCGGGTGGGAATTTGAATGCGTGGCGTTTTAGGGCGCCAACCAAGCCGGGGGCGACCAAAAGGAACGTAACGACTCGCGCGCGCGCGCGAAGTGCGATTGTTTAAGCCGAGCGTGCCTTTGTTGTTGGGGCGATAAATATAATCCATAACACTTTACAAATTAACTGGGCCACTTGTTGTTAACCAAAAACTTTTGTCCTTTTCTTAGACCAAGAGGAATCTCTTGCCAGATTGTCTCGGTAACAAAGGGCATAAAGGGGTGGAGCATAATGAGACACTTTTCCAAAATACACCAAAGTACATAACGGCTCGCAAGGCGCTCCTCTTCTTTTCCATCTAATAAGATTTTTTTGTGCCTTTCTATAATTATATCAGCAAATGTATGCCAGAACCAGTCGTAAAGCCTTTCTCCTGCTAGGGCAACATTGTTTTCGTTTAGCAAACCTGTAACATCGCTTATTAAGTTATTAAGCTGGGCAAGGTCTCCTCGGTTATGAATATCTAGTTTTTTTACCTCAATAGGAACAACCTCTTTTCCTACATGGCTTAAAACAAAACGGCTTGCATTCCAAATTTTATTGGCAAAGTTGCGGTATCCTTTGGCGCGAGTAGGGGAGAAGTTTACATCTCCACCGGGTGAGGTACCCATAACAAGTGCCATACGTAAAGCATCGGTACCCCATTGGCGAGAAAGCTCTACTGGCTCTACAATATTGCCGAGCGATTTGCTCATTTTGCGCCCCCTTTCATCGCGTACCAAACCATGAAGATAAACTGTTTCAAAAGGAACCTTGCCAGTAAGCTCAAGCGACATCATTACCATACGCGCAACCCAAAAGAAAATAATATCGTAGCCTGTTTCTAGGGTAGAAGTGGGGAAATACTTTTTGTAATCACTACTTTTTGTGTTGGGCCACCCGAGTGTGGCAAAAGGAAAGAGAGCACTAGAAAACCACGTATCTAAAACGTCTTCGTCTTGTACCCAGTTTTTATCTTGCGGTGCTTTGACTCCTACGTATGTTTGTGCACCCTTGGTCCACACAGGAATCCTGTGCCCCCACCATAGTTGACGAGAAATACACCAGTCGTGAATATTGTTCATCCAGTGAAAATATATTTTTTCGAACCTTTTAGGAATAATTTTTATTGCCCCGCTTTCTACTGCCTTGATTGCTTTTTGCGCCAGGGGCTTCATTTTTACAAACCATTGTGTAGAAATAATAGGTTCAACAATGTCACCATAACGCTCGCTAACACCAACGCGGTGCTTGATTTCTTCCACTTTTTCTAAAAGATTAAGACTGTCAAGGTCGTTAACAATTTTTTCTCGCGCCGCACTTGTTTTGAGCCCCTGGTAGGCGTCGGGTACGTTTTCGTTAAGTTTGCCGAAAGTGTTGATAATATTGATAACGGCAAGACGGTGTTTTTGCCCTAGCTCCCAGTCGTTTTTATCGTGCGCGGGAGTTACTTTTACTGCTCCACTTCCAAACTCTTTATCTACTGCATTGTCGCTGATTATGGGAATTTCTCGGCCAACAAGTGGTAGCTTAGCAAATTTACCCACTAGTTTTTTATAGCGATGGTCTTTGGGGTGAACAACAATAGCGCTATCCCCGAGCATGGTTTCGGGGCGGGTGGTAGCGACAATAATGGATTGGTCGACATTGTGCGAGAGAGGGTATTTTATATAATAAAGCTTGCCGGGGCGATCTTCGTATATTACCTCGTCGTCGGAAATAGCGGTTTGCCCCTTAACTGACCAGTTTGTAAGATATTCGCCTCGATAAATCAACCCTTTTTCGTGCATTCTTGCAAAGGCGGTGTAAACCGCTTCGTTGTACTGCTCGCTTAGAGTAAAGGCCTCTCTACTCCAATCACAAGAAACGCCCATAACCTTGAGCTGTTCTACAATGCGCTCGTGATATTTATCTTTCCATTGCCACACCTCTTGCACAAAGTTCTCGCGCCCCATTTCAAAACGCTTGATGCCTTTTTTAGCCAGTTCTCTTTCTACTACGGCTTGGGTGGCAATGCCGGCGTGGTCGGTGCCGGGAAGGTAAAGTACTTCCTCGCCGAGAAGGCGGTGAAAGCGCACCAAAATATCTTGAATTGTAGAGCCAAGAGCGTGGCCTATGTGGAGGCGACCTGTAACATTAGGAGGAGGCATTGCTACGACATATTTTTGGGGCGCACTAACGGGGGCAAAACAATTATTTTCTTGCCAGAGGTTGTAAATTGCTTGTTCGTTTTCGCCGGCGTTATACGGTTTTTCTAGTTTACTCATAGGTTAATGATACCAAGAATAAGAGGAGGTTGAAAGCGCCCCGTCCGGTCTCGGCGGGGCTTGCCCCGCCCGACCCTGGGCGGGATTCTCTCGGACGATAAAATGATGGCTCAGAGTTCTTGTCGATTACACCTCGAACGATAATCTTTTTACCGTTCGAGCGGGAGCGAGAACTTTCCGTCATATCTTTACTGTTCGAACGCAGCGAGAACTACCTCGTGAGTTCCAGTATCAACGGTCTGTAGTTCTCGGTGGGTACACCTCGAACGATAAGAGTGGCGATCGTTGCCCCCCCCTTACTGTTCGAGCGGAAGCGAGAACTACCCGCCACACCTGTTACTGTTCGAACGCAGTGAGAACTACCTCGTGAGTTCCAGTATCAACGGTCTGTAGTTCTCGGTGGGTACACCTCGAACGATAAAAATGATGGAGCTTGCCCCCCCTACTACCCCCCTCGGCGGGGTTCTCGGGTAGTAATCCTCGAACAGTAAAAATATGCTTCATTCTGCGCCTCGCACGATAAAAAGCACAGTGCAAAATTGTAAGGCTCATACTTTAACATCTTTCAAGGGCAAAGAGGCGCAAGGCTCCAATGTCTGCCACGAGCCAACATTGCCCCTGCACCAATGGTAGGCGCCAGCAATCGCCATAGAAAGAGCGTTATCAGTGCATAGTGCAAGAGGCGTAAGGCGAAGGTCGAGTTTGTTATCTTGTGCTTTTTTGGCAAGCTCTTCCCTAAGTAGAGTATTTGCCATTACTCCTCCGCCACCAAGAATTGTTTTAACCCTTAGGCGCAAAGCGGCGTTGATAGTTTTTTTTACTAATGCTTCAACAATTGCTTTTTGCGCGCTTGCCGCAATATCGCTTTTTAACTGTTTGTTGTTTTTGTTTAAAACAGGTTCTGCTTTTTCGTTTACAAACCCCAGGGAGCGTAGCTTATAATAAACTGCGGTTTTTAAGCCAGAAAAGGAAAAATTATCGTTATCTTTTTGCGCTAGCGCCACAGGAAAAGTAAATTTTTTACTATTTCCATACTTAGCAAGAGCAGAAAGCGCAGGCCCACCGGGATAGGGCAGAGCAAGCATACGTGCAATTTTATCGAAAGCTTCGCCAGAAGCATCGTCTAGTGTTTGCCCTACTACCTTGTAATGAAATTCTTTGTCGATTAAAACAAGCATAGTGTGACCACCAGAGGCAATTAAGGCAAGGGCGGGCAAGGAGGGTTCTTTAATAAAAGGCGAGCGTGTGGTTGCTTCTCCGTTGGCGTAAGAGGCAAAGATATGTCCCTCTAGGTGGTTAAGGGCGACAACGGGTAGTTGGCGCGCCATGGCAAGACCGCGCGTAAATTCAACACCAACAAGCAAAGAACCAATAAGGCCTGGTCCAACGGTTACCGCGAGCGCGTCAATATTCTCAATAGTTTTTTTTGCTTCTTTTAATGCCTTTTCAACGACAGGGTTAATTTTTTCTATGTGGAGGCGGCTTGCAAGCTCGGGGAAAACGCCACCGTATTTTGCGTGTGTTTTTATTTGGCTTGCTACTACCGAAGAAAGAGGGGTGATAGAAGAGGGCTTGTTTTTATGAAAGGAAACCACCGAAGCAGCGGTTTCGTCGCACGAAGTTTCAATGGTAAGAAGAATAACTTTTTCCATACTTGTTCTTAGGGCATCTACGGAGCGATTTTTTTACGCAACATTGCCGCAACAATATCGCGATCGCTCCAGGGTACCTTTTCTTGCCCTATTACTTTGTAGCTTTGGTCACCCATACCCGTTACTATGACCACATCGCCTGACCCTGCTATATCTATTGCCTTGCAAATAGCATCCATTCTGTTTTTAATAACAAAAAAGTTTTCCCCCGCTTTCTTTGCCTTTCCTTTTTTACCGCCCTCTTCAACGCCCGAGGCAACGGCGTTAATAATTGCTTGCGGATCTTCGGTGTAGGGCTCCTCGTCGGTAATAATTACAACGTCGGCGAGGCGCCCCCCAATCTCTCCCAGTATGGACCTTTTGCTTTTATCGCGATCGCCCGTTGCTCCATAGACGGCAATAATTTTTCCTCGTGTAGCGGGGCGGAGGGCGAGCAAGACTTTTTCTAGGGCGTCGGGGGTGTGGGCGTAATCGATAATCGCAGAAAAATTAAGTCGTCCTTTTGCCTCGGGGAGGAGAACCCGCTCCATACGGCCAGGAATAAGCTCTACCGCTTCGAGGCCAGTTTTTATATCGGAGAGCGATATGTTTTTTCCTAGGGCAAGGCTAGTAGCGCAGAGGGCGTTAGCAACATTAAAGCGACCAGGGGTTTGGAGGCGAATTGCCTGTTGCCCTGCACCTGTTAACAGGGTAAAAGTGGTGCCAGTGGGTTCGGAAAGAATTTTGCGAGCAGTGACGTCGACATCTTTTTCCTCGAGACCATAAGTTACTACTTTTGCTTTTGCCTCTTTGGCGAATTGTGCGAAATACTCATCGTCTTTATTCAAAACCACAAGATTAGCACCGCCAAAGATTTGTTTTTTTGTTGCCACATATTGCTTAATAGTACCGTGGTAATCGAGGTGGTCGTGACTAATATTGGTTAACGCAACGGCATCGAAACGAATACCCCAAATGCGGTGTTGGGCAATGGCATGGCTTGTTACTTCTAGTACTACATCTGTGCAGCCGGCGCGACACATCTTTCTTAAATATCTCTGCAGTAAAAAGGGATTAACAGTCGTCATATTTAGCTTGTTAGCAATTTCTTTTTTATCGATAACAAAGCGGACTGTAGTGAGCATACCCACCTTGCGTGCCCCAGCGCGTAAAATAGAGGCAACAAAAAATGCCGTCGATGTTTTTCCGTTGGTACCGGTAATCGCCAACACGCGCATTCTACGCGAAGGAAAGCCATATAAAATATTGGCGAGGACAGATTGAACCAGGTGATAAAAGTTAATTACCTTTCTCGGTAGAATTTTGCGCAGTATTTTTTTCATAAAATTAAGATAGTTTAGAGCTTAACGCTTAAAATAGTTGAATATTTTGTACCACTTTGGATGATAAACTTTATCGTAACCACCTAGAATTTCAATAGCTTTGCCACCAAAGTTCTCCTTAAAGCGAGAAAGGCCAGCCCACTTGTGGTTGCTTTCATCTTCGGGAGCGATGCCGAGTAAATCATAAGTATGACAGTTACGCTTTTTGGCTTCTTGCATAATTGCCCAATGTAAGCCAAAAGGCGCCATAACGTTATTTTGGTCGCGGCGAGAGCCGCCGTAAAGGTAGCTTGCCACACCGCCGCAAAAAGTTACAATTGCTCCTGCCAGAGGCACTCCTTCGGCGTACGCAATAAAGACTCTTGCCTTGTTGTCCGCTCCCAGTAAATCGACAAGATCGTAAAAATAGTCAATACTTCGCCCGGTAATTTTTTCTCTGCGGATAGTTTCTTTGTAGAGGGCGTAAAATTGTGCGATGGCATCGTCTTTTGCATTTTCTTTTTGCGTACTAATTTTGTTGTAAGAACGTCCCCAAAATTGCATTTCTTGGTTAATAGCGGTCGCTCTGTGTTCGGCAACGGGGCCAAAGTTTTTTACCTCGACATTGTGTTTTTGTGAAACGCGAATATTGTAGCGCCCCTTTGGCTTCATTTGGCCTAAGAGTCGTTCCTCTGGTAGGCGAATATCGACGACACGGCGATGTTTAGGCTGAATTTCGTTTTTCGATTTTATAAAATCGCGTAAGCTTTCATTAAGGTAGCCCGCGCGTGCTGTAGTGGGGTTTACGATCTCTACGCGTACAAAAATCGCGTCGCATTTTTTTGCTAGTTCATCGATTTTTGCTTTGTCCATATCGTGGAGCTGTACTTGGTCAATTTCTGGCATATAGAGAAAACGTTTTTTAAGGGGCAGGTTAACTTCTAAAACTAAAACATCGCTAATCCAGTGTGGTTTTTGTCCATACTTCTCTTTGAGTGCTCCCCAGCCACGAGTTTGTAAAATAGATTGATACATTAGCCCCATAATAGTACAAAACCAGGAGAAAGGCTAGTATAAGGGCCGTAAAATTACCGCTTGCTTTATTTTTCGCTTAGTCGGTTTTGTCTTGACATTGAATTTGGCAATAACATTGCTTATATCTTGATGTATTGTTTGGGCAGAAGCGAGAACCCCACGCCTAAAAGCTCGGGGCAAGCTTTCCGTGGTGCCTATTACTGTTCGAGCGGGAGCGAGAACTGCTACGTGAGGTTTGATACTAACGTTTAATAGTTCTCGAGATGGCACTACGTGCGTTCTCTCGAACGATGAAAAAATAACGACCGTTGCCCTCTTTACTGTTCGAACGTAGTGAGAACTATCGGGTAAGGATTAGCGCCAACGGTTGATAGTTCTCGGGCAGTAGCCCTCGAACAATAAAAAGTGACGACCGTTACCCCCCCCTTACTGTTCGAGCGGAAGCGAGAACCCCACGCCTAAAGGCTCGGAGCAAGCTTTCCGTGACCTCCTTTACTATTCGAACACAGTGAGAGCAAGGCCTTGCGCCCAATAGACAGCAACGAGCTCTGGAATACCACGTATTACTTGCAACGCGATACAGATAATTAGTATGATAATCATGTTAGCTGAAAGTTTATTCCAATCACTACAATATGTCCACTATTAAAAACCCCATAATCATCGAGGGATTTTGGAATGTCGGCAAAACTAGCTTGGCCAAATACCTGCAAGACACGCATGGGTATTTGTATATACCAGAGCCAAACCACGAAAATAGCGGTATAAAAAACAATATATCTAATTGGTATACTAACCATCACAACAAGCGATTCGATCAGTATTGTAATGCTTTAGGCAACGATACAAAAGTGGTTATGGAGCGCTCGATCTTATCCTCTGCCGCCTTCGATTACGCCCAAGGTCGTAACTACAAGAGTAGCTCATTCTTGTCTTTTGTGAACTCTCTAAATAAAAACATACTATTTATCTTTTTATATCAAGATCTTGGACACATAAATAAAAGAAAATACGATATCGGTAATAAAAAAGTTATATGCAAGCTACGCTCCCCATCTTTCGCTAAGCGCTATGATGGTTTTTTTCGGACAGTATTGCCACTCAAGTGGGGTATTGTCCCGTTATTCATCAAACAACCAAAGACTTATAGAGAAAGCACTGCGAAGAATAACTGTCGAATCATCGAGCGCGCAATTGGCAACAATAGACTTGGACAGGTGAATATTGTGTGTTTTTATGAGCAAAAAGATATAGAATTTCTCTTATTAAAAAGAAGCAAGGAAAAAGGTGGCTTTTGGCAAACAATATCCGGCGGTATCAAACTCGGAGAATATCCAAAACAAACCGCCTTAAGAGAAATCGAAGAGGAAATCGGCGTTGCTCCGGATCCCGAAAAAATAATTGACACAAGTTATCATTATTCGTTTATTGGCAAAGAGGGGTACGAATTAAACGAGTACGTTTTTGGTTATAAATTAAAAGATAATAAAATTATTTGTAGCGCAGAGCACGTAGAGAGTAGATTTACAGCAAAAGCAGAAGCTAAAAAAATGATAAAATTCGACACAAACATCAAATCGCTCAAATACGTTGAAAATGCCTATAGAAAAGAGAGGGCAAAACGCCCTCTCATGTAGTGGATCGATAGGCAAACCTAGCGCTTAATGCAATAGTGGCTTAGTTCCCAAACCAATCCCTCAGTTATGCACTTAGGATCATTAGTTGATGCTTTGCCGATATGCAGTTTACTAATACCTAATACATTTTTAATATAAAATGAATCCAATCTACTGTATGTCGCTGAATAAATGGATTTAACTCTATTAGAGTGCAATAAGCTAACGAACTCCGTAAAAAGATACAATTCTTAAAAAATTATTCGCCTACCTCTTCTTGGACCCCGTGCACGCCGTTATTATTGGACATATTTTTTGCCAAACACAAACTAACCGTGGCAATCCATTTACCAATAATCTTCATAACTAAAGTTTAACACAAAAAAAACTTTTTAGTCCACTGGTTGTTACAGTCCATACAGAAGGAGAACAAACCCCTCACCACCTTATCTTAAGTTGCATTTACTTCGATACTGGGAGGTATCGAAGTAAATGCAGAAAACGCTATTGTTAAAGGATAACGTTTGGTTACGAGTAGAGCGTGAGAGCGATAACCTGCGTTACCTCCCTTTACTGTTCGAGCGGGAGCGAGAACTCCTGCGTCAGTTTCAGCACTAGCGATCGATAGTTCTCGGCGATTACACCTCGAACGATAAGGGCGACGACCGTGGACCCATTACTGTTCGAACGCAGTGAGAACTATCACGTCAGTGCAAAAACCCACGGTCTTTAGTTCTCGGTGGGTACACCCCGCACGGTAAAAACACGTCTCGCTTCGTACGGCGAATTATTTGTTTTCGGGGCTTACACGCTATATAATAAAGATATGAGCAAAGTATTATTAACGGGCGGAGCCGGTTTTATTGGTAGTCACATTGCCGATGCCTATGTTGAGGCGGGGCACAAAGTGGTAGTGGTCGACGATTTATCGGTGGGGAAAAAAGAAAATATCAATAAAAAGGCAAAATTTTATAAAGTAGATTTACGCAACAAACGCCAAATAAAAAAGATTTTTGCACAAGAAAAACCGGAGATCGTTAATCACCAGGCAGCACAAAAAAGCGTAAACTATTCTGTAAAAGATCCGCTCTACGATGCCGACATTAACATTATTGGCTTTTTGAATTTAATGGAGGCGGCAAAAGAAAGTGGAGTTAAAAAATGTATTTTTGCCTCAACTGGTGGTGCTATTTACGGCGATACAAAAAAGTTTCCTACCTCAGAAGACGAACTACCTCTTCCGGCTTCGCCCTATGGTATTACTAAGCTTTGTAGTGAAAATTATTTGCGCTTTTACTTTACTAGTGCAAATATTAAACCCGTTGTGTTGCGTTACGCCAATGTTTATGGTCCCAGACAAGATCCTCTTGGCGAAGCGGGAGTAATTGCTATTTTTTCCCGCTTAATTTTGGCACACAAGCCAGTAACAGTGTTTGGCAGTGGCAAGCAAACGCGTGATTATGTTTTCGTTGCCGATATCGCCAGCGCCTCACTTTTAGCTCTTAACTACGAGGCGAAAAATTTTGAAGAGGCGGTTTTTAATATTGGCACCGGCAAAGAAACTAATTTACTACAGATTATAGGCTACATCGAAGAAGCATGTGGAAAAAAAGCGCAGGTTACCTATGCCCCCGCGCGCCAGGGTGATATCGAGCGCTCGGCGGTAGATGCCCAAAAGGCGCAAAAAATGCTTGATTGGCACCCCCAGGTTTCGCTGGCGGAGGGTATTAAAAAAACTGTTTATAACCTGTAGCAAATAGAACAACTGTTTGAGTATGAAAAAAAACATTTTTTTGTTAGTGGACGGTAATGCCATTGTCCATCGGGCGTTCCATGCTCTTCCTACAACGCTTACCGATAAAAAAGGGCGTCCCACTAATGCAGTTTTTGGCTTTGCTCGTATTTTAATAGCCTCTATTAAACAATTTGCCCCCACCAATATTGCCATTGCCTTCGACGTGGCAGGACCAACTTTTCGCGATGAGCTTTTTGCCCAATACAAAGCAACCAGGGTAAAGGCGCCACAAGAGCTTTATGATCAAATTCCCGTGGTGCATAAGATGCTCGATGCTTTAAGTATTCCCCATTTTGGCATTACTGGTGTAGAGGCCGATGATATCATCGGTACGCTCGCGCACCATATTGTAAAAAATGTAAAAAATGGGGAAGTAATAATATTAACTGGCGATGGAGATACTTTGCAGTTAGTTAGCGGGCAGGTAAAGGTAGCTATGCCACAAAGAGGTGTACAGCCTCCGCAAGTATATGCTCGCGTAACGGTAGAGGGAAAAATAGGTCTTCCACCAGAAAACATTGTCGATTACAAGGCGTTAGCGGGCGATAGCTCCGATAACATCCCTGGTGTAAAGGGTGTGGGGCCAAAAACCGCAGTTAGCTTAATTAAGAGATATCGTACACTCAAGGGCGTCTATCAAAACATCGAAACGGTAACGCCAGATACTCTAAAGAGCAAGTTGATTGCCGGCAAAGAAAATGCCTTTTTGAGCCAAAAACTGGCGACCATTAAAAAAGATGTAAAGCTTAATTTTAAGTTGGGTGATACTAAGGTTGGCGATTATAGCTACGAAGAGGCGGAGCAGTTTTTTTCTAAACTTAATATGCGCTCTATAATCAATATTTTGCCCAAAAGTGCACGCCAAAATGGCGACCAAGTAGCCCTCTTTTAAAAAAGAGCCCCCGCGAAAGGAAGTGTTTCGCGGGGGGGAAGTGCCGGTAGAATTAGCGAAGTAGGGCATCGAGGGTGCGCCAGATGCTCGCTCCTCCTGCAACTGGCTTTTGCACCTGGAGGCTGTTCTCAAGCCATACCTTGAGGAGCCAAGGCAGGTTGAGGTCGTTACCCAGTGGCGGTGGCAGTCCTATGCGTAACCTACCGATGCGTCGCACCGCCTCGGCGGGAGTTACGTCCAGACGTTCGGCAAGTGCGCTGGCAAGGACGGACACGTCCAAGTTCGACAATTTTTTCACCTCCAATCTTTTTTATGGCTGTGCGGTACTTTCTTCGATAGAAATTGTTTTGTGGCGGCTTGTGTAACCATTGATGATTCTTACGGCGTTGCCTGGCACCTTGAATTCCTGTGCGAGCATCGCTACAAGTGCCATGTTTGCTTGTCCACGCACCGGTAGCGCTTTGACCCAAGCGCGGTACTGACCATCTTCTTGGCGAACGATTTTGTCGTGCTTGGCGGCAGGGGTAACATGAACACGAATAATCATAGCTGTATGATAGCCTTAATTGTTTTACAGGGCAAGCTCCATCATTTTATCGTTCGAGGCGTAATCGCCGAGAACTCCCGACCGGTGGGATGTGGCAAGCTCCCAGCCGTCGTTTTTTATCGTTCGAGAGAATTGCGCGTAGCGCCATCTCGAGAACTACTAGACGCTAGTACTGGAACTGATGTGGTAGTTCTCATCATTCCGCCTACGGCGGATACTCTTCGAACAGTAAAAAGTTCTCGCTTCCGCTCGAACAGTAAAGTGTGCCACGACCGCCACTCTTACCGTTCGAGGGCTACTGCCCGAGAACTCCCAGCCGTTGATACTGCACCTTACGAGGTAGCCCGCCCCGCCTTTTTAGGCGGGGTTTTCGCTTCCGCTCGAACGGTAACCATAAAAGGCGCAAATAGATGTTTTACCTTAAAAACAAAATCCAAAGCTTAAAATGGCAAAAAATGCCCCGCGAGGCGCGTAGGCCTCGCGGGGGAAAAGTGAAAGAAAGGCTAGTACCAGCAACTCCTCTCCCTAGAGAGCCGTCGGCAGACAGGCGAAGCGGTGTTACCCCGCTCTGGCCTGAGGAGCTTGGCCAGATACTCGCGGATTACGTCGAGCATCTCTGGGTCTCTGGTGCTGCGCATCTTGCTGTGCAGGCACCGTTGTAGCTCCTGCCGCTCTCCTCTGGTGCGCGCCTCAACCGCCTCAATTGCCCTCCTGAGGCGCCGTGCGTTAGTGGCGCGCTCCACTCGCCTCAAGTTACCTCTTCGGTTGCTAGCCAATAGCAACCCTCCTCTCAATAAAAATATGGTAATATAAAACTGTGATTAAATCAAGGGTAATCGGCACACAATTTAGAGCAAAAGGGATTGGTCGTTTTGCAAGCATCGCCTTCGAGCTTTTAAGGTGGCTTATTCTTGGGGGGCTTGCACTTTTTCTTATACACTTTTTTCTTTTTACGGTGTTTATCGTTTCGGGAGAGAGTATGGAGCCCAACTTTCACGACCGTGAAGTGGTTATTATTAACCGTTTCAATTTATTTACCGGTAATTTTAAGCGTGGCGACCCTATGGTGCTAAAATTCCCTGGCGACCCTGACAGAGTCAAATATATTAAGCGCCTTATTGGGTTACCGGGGGATTATGTAGAAATAAAAAACAATAGCATTTACATCAATAATAAACCGTTAACGGAAAGTTATATCCCTCCTTCTTTTAGTACAGAGGCAACATCGGCGGTTAGCACCTGGCAGCTAAGGGAGGGAGAGTATTTTTTAATCGGCGATAACAGGGGCAATTCCAGTGATTCCAGGGCGTGGGGAGTGGCACGTAAAAGCGATATGACCGGCCCAGTCAAGTTAATTCTTATGCCAAGGTTTGAGTTCGTTACTACGCCACCTTACTAGGCCTGTTTAATGCTTAGGCCGATGCGCCCTCTTTCGGCGTCAACAGTCACGACTTTTACTTTTACTTTTTGTCCTACCTTTAGTGCGTCGCTTACTTTAGCAATTCGCTCGTTAGCAATTTCAGAAATGTGTACCATGCCATCTTTGTTAGGAAGAATTTGTACTATTGCGCCGATTTCCTTACCAGTGTTACGATCTTTTTGAATATTAACCACTTTTCCTTCGTACACTTCACCTACGGCAACCTGTTTTGTATCGGCGGCAATAATATCGATGGCTTTTTGCGCGGCTTGCGCGTCGGCGGAGCTAACAAGAACGGTGCCATCTTCTTCGATATCGATGCTAAGAATCTCTTTCCCTCCGCAGGCTTCAATAATGCCGTTAATATGTTTGCCACCTGGACCGATGAGTTCACCAATTTTGCTAGGATCGATTTTTACGCTTTCAATACGAGGGGCAAACTGGGAAAGAGAAGGGCGTGGTGTGGCGATAACGGCAAGCATTTTATCCAAAATAAAAAGGCGTCCTACTTTTGCTTTTTCTAGTGTTTGGCGAATAATCTCAAAACTTAAACCTTGCAATTTAATATCAAGCTGGATAGCGGTTATTCCATCGCGCGTGCCCGCAATTTTAAAGTCCATATCACCGCCAAAATCTTCAATTCCCTGAAGGTCGGTTAAGATGCGAAACTGCTCTTTAGCGCCGGTAACAAGACCCATTGCAATACCGGAAACAGGTTTTTTGATAGGAACACCGGCGTCCATCAGGGCAAGGGTGGAACCGCAAGTCGCTGCCATAGAGCTAGAGCCATTAGAGGATAAAATTTCACTTACAAGGCGAATGGTGTAAGGAAAATCGTCGCTGGGAGGCAAAACCGGTATGAGAGCGCGCTCTGCTAGTGCGCCGTGCCCCACCTCGCGGCGGGAAGCACCACGCAGGAGACGCACCTCACCTACAGAAAACGGAGGAAAGTTGTAGTGGTGCATATATCTTTTTGTGTCTTCACGCTCCATAGTGTCGATATGCTGTTCTTCGCCCGGGGCACCGAGTGTCGCGATGGTAAGGGCTTGGGTCTGACCACGGGTAAAAAGAGCAGAACCATGCGTACGCGGAAGTAAACCTACCTCTATGGAAAGAGGGCGTACTTCGTCGTCGTGCCGCCCATCGGGGCGCGTGCCATCTTCTAAAATAAGCTCACGCACTTTTTCTTGCATTAAGGTGTCAAAGGCGCTAGAAATTTCATTTTGTTTGTAGTCGCCTTCGAGTGTAGTTTTTGCTTTACTAAGGAGTTCGTCGATTTTTTGTTCACGCCCTTCTTTTTCGACAATTTTTACCGCCTCTTTAACATCGGCCCCGACCAGACTAACAACGGCAGAAAAAACCTCACTAACCGCGCTATCTGCTTGAATTTTATTACTGTTGTAGAAGTTATGCTGAACCTCGATGGCGGGTTGCATCATTTTATGGCCAAATTCAATGGCGCTAAATACCTTTTCTTCTGGTACCTCGTTAGCACCTGCCTCGATCATCATTACTTTTTCTGCAGTCCCCGCGACCACCAGTTCAAGAGAAGATTCTCTGAGTTGGTCGCGAGTGGGGTTAACAACGAATTCATTGTTAATAAGGCCAACGCGTACGGCGGCGACGGGACCGGCAAAGGGGGCGCTGGTTTGGTTAATGGCGGCACTCGCGGCGATGATGGCGGGAATATCGGGGTCGTTTTGCCCATCGTAAGAAAGAACGGTTACTATTACCTGTATGTCATGGTGGAAGTTTTTGGGAAAAAGAGGGCGGATGGGGCGGTCAATCAAGCGACTTGCCAAGACTGCGTCATCGGAGGGGCGCCCTTCGCGCTTAATAAAACGACTTCCAGAGATTTTGCCTGCCGCGTAAAACTTTTCCTCGTAGTCAACGAGCAAGGGGAGGTAGTCGGCAGTTTCGTTGGGTTCAGAGGCAACAACGCAGGTGGCAAGAACAACTGTGTCGCCAAGCCTAACGGTAACGGCGCCATCGGCAAGACCGGCGTAACGACCTGATTCAAGGATTAGTTTTTTGCCCCCCAGCTCTGTTTTATGGACTGTGATAGTACTTGCACTGTCTGGTTTCCCTCCTATTTCGACGGTTTCTTGTGCTACGAGACGTTCTTCTTCGAGGGGTTGAATAGGGTTGAGTGGATTGTTTTGGGTAGTGTCCATAAAGCTCTTTTCTTCTTATTTATAACAAGGATATCATACCGTAAATAGAATGAGGTGTAAAGCGCGTGGTGCCTGCCTTGAAAGGGGTGCCACGGTCGCCATTTTTTATTGTTCGAGGGCTACTGCCCGAGAACTTCTGACCGCTAGTATCAAGTCTCGCGTTGTAGTTCTCGCTCCCGCTCGAACAGTAACAGGATTATCGTTCGAGGTGTACTCACCGAGAACTAAAGACCGTAAGTTTTATTGTTCGAGAGAATTGCGCGTAGCGTCATCTCGAGAACTACCTGTCGTCATTTTTTATTGTTCGAGGGCTACTGCCCGAGAACTCCTGACCGCTAGTATCAAGTCTCGCGTTGTAGTTCTCGCTCCCGCTCGAACAGTAAAGGGGGCAACGGTCGTCATTTTTTATTGTTCGAGGGCTACTGCCCGAGAACTCCTGACCGCTAGTATCAAATCCCACGCAAATAGTTCTCATCGTTCCGCCTACGGCGGATACTCTTCGAACAGTAAAAAGTTCTCGCTCCCGCTCGAACAGTAAAGGGGGTAACGGAGTAGTTCTCACTGCGTTCGAACAGTAAAAGGGGGGGGGGAAATGTTCTCACTGCGTTCGAACAGTAAGGGTGGTAACGTAATTCTTATCGTTCGAGGCGTAATCGCCGTAGCCGTCGCTCTTATCGTTCGAGGTGTACTCACCGAGAACTAAAGACCGTAAGTTTTTATTGTTCGAGAGAATTGCGCGTAGCGCCATCTCGAGAACTACTGGACGCTGGTAACTGGAACTAGCGTGATAGTTCTCGCTCCCGCTCGAACAGTAAAGGGGGCAACGGTCGTCATTTTTTATTGTTCGAGGGCTACTGCCCGAGAACTTCTGACCGCTAGTATCAAGTCTCGCGTTGTAGTTCTCGCTCCCGCTCGAACAATAAAGGGGGTAACGGAGTAGTTCTCACTGCGTTCGAACAGTAAAGGAGGGTAATGTAGTAGTTCTCGCTCCCGCTCGAACGGTAACAGGTACCACGGTCGCTGCCCTTATTCGCACCTTCTAAATCCAAATGCGATATTTTGCATTTTGCAAATAAAAAGGCATAATAAAAGTGTCATTAGCAGAAATAATTTTTTAGCTAAAAGGAAGTATTATGGCATACAATCTTCGCCCTAGCGAAAAACAGATGGAAGAAGTTATCGATAGGCTTTCGGAGGAGCTTGTAAAATTACGCACAGGGCGCGCCACGACTAATCTTATCGAAGATATAAAGGTGGACTGCTACGGCACCCCCACCGCCCTTAAACAAGTGGCCTCGCTTACTATTGCCGATGCCTCGACTATTTCTATTCAACCATGGGACAAGTCACTACTTTCAAACATTGAAAACGCAGTGCGCAATTCTGGCAACGGTCTCGAAGTGATTAACGATGGCAATACTGTTAGGGCAGTACTTCCCCCTTTAACCGCAGAGCGGCGCAAAGAAATGTCTAAACTGGTTGGCGCGATTGCAGAGGAGGCAAAGGTCGCGATGCGTGCAGTGCGACAAAAAGCGATGCAAGAAGTAACGAGCCAGGAGAAAGCAGGACAAATTACAGAAGACGATAAGTTTCGCACCGAAAAAGAATTAAACGAGACAATAAAAAAATATAACGAAAAAGTGGAACAAATGGTTGCCGATAAAACAAAAGAACTAGAAACAATATAGTGTTTTGCAAGAGATTTTTTAGGAAAAAATTGCAATGTTCACATTTATTCTCTCGGTATTTATTTTAGGGATTTTAATTTTCTGCCACGAGGCAGGTCATTTTCTTGCCGCTCGTCTTTTTGGGGTAAAGGTAGAAGAGTTCGCTTTTGGCTTTCCTCCTACGCTTTGGAAAAAGAAAAAAGGAGAAACAGAGTACAAAATCAACTTAATTCCGCTAGGTGGCTATGTCCGTCTTTTGGGTGAGGAAGATAAAGTCAAAGACCCCCGTTCTTATTCCAACCTCAAGGGACGTAAAAAAATTATTATCATCACCGCGGGTGTGGTAGTCAATATTGCGCTTGCGTGGTTTCTTTTCGCGCTTGGTTATATGTTCGGTATGCCACCCGTTGCACTCTCGCCAGAGTCGCTAGACGGGGAAAAAACAGGGCAAATTATAGTAGTGGCGGTAGAGCCTGGTTCTGCGGCAGAAAAAGCGGGAATCACGGAGGGTGATATTATTAACGGCTTTAAGAGTATGGAAGAATTTGCGCAGTTTACCGCACAACATAGGGGGCAAGACGTAACCTTGTCAATTGATGGTGCTACCGGTGCACATAACGTTACCGCACAACTTTCGCACGACGAAGAAGCGCCGCTTGGGGTCGGTCTTGGAGGGGCAGGAACCAAGGTCAAACTAGGCTTTTTCTCTGCGTTTGTCGCCGCTACTCAGGAAATCTGTGCTTTTACCAAGCTTATAGCAAGTTTTTTGTGGAAAATTATTACTTCTCTTTTTGGTCCAGAGAAAGTCGGGGACAGTGTCAAAGATGTTACCGGTCCCGTTGGTATTTTCACTCTTACTGGACAGGCGGTAAAAATGGGTGGTATTTTTATCTTGCAATGGATTGCTATTTTATCGCTTAACTTTGGCCTTATTAATATTTTGCCCTTCCCCGCGCTCGACGGCGGAAAAGCAATTTTTATAATGCTTGATGGTATCGCGCGGCGTAAGGTTATAAAGGAAGAGGTAGAAGGCTTAATTCACATGATTGGCTTTATTCTGCTCATCATACTAATTTTGGCAATTACTTATAAAGATATAGCAGTGCTGATAACAAGTTAAAGGGGAGGAAAATGCGAGAAACAATCGTTGCTGGTAATTGGAAAATGAATACAACAATTGCAGATGCTATGGCAATTGTAGGGGGAGTGTTGCGTCGCAACGACGAGTTCGGCAGGGTAAAAGTAATTTTTCTACCACCGAGCATTTGGCTTGTTCCCATTAAAGAACGCTACAGGAGCGCAACGCTAGGGGCGCAAAATATTTACTCTCATCTCAGGGGGCCGTACACAGGCGAACTGTCGGTAGAAATGTTACACGCTATTGCGAAATATGTTCTTGTGGGACACAGTGAAAGGCGCACTGTTTTTGGCGAAGACCACGCCCTAATTAATGCCAAGCTAAAAACTGTTTTACAGGCGAATCTGCGTCCCATTCTTGCGGTGGGAGAAGAGGCAAAGCTCAATATTGGTAAAAAAGAAAAAAGAGACATTCTTGCTCTTGTTAAAAAAAGCGAACTCGGCAGGTCGCTGGTGAGTGCAACAAGGGGCTTATCGCATTCCCAGTGGAGTAAAATGGTGCTTGCCTACGAGCCAGTGTGGGCGATTGGTAGTGGGCAAGCCGCAAGTGGAAATTATGCCAATTCTATTATCGGTGCGTTGCGGGCAATGGTTGTCCAGCTTGCCAACGACAAAGTTGCTACTAACATTCCCATTTTATATGGAGGAAGCGTAAGTCGCTATACCGCTCCCGATTTTGCACAGTTTGAAAATATCGATGGAGTGCTCGTGGGCAACGCGAGCCTTAGGGTGGCGGAATTTTCTAATATTATCGAAATCTTTGCACTTGCAAGAGCACGGAGAAAAAATGAAAACAGTGCGTGATGCAGAAGTAACAGGCAAAAAAATCCTTTTGCGAGTGGACTACAATGTGCCTCTCGACCAAAGTGGAGCAATTGCCGATGACAATCGTATCGTGGAAACAATTCCTACTATTGAGTGGCTTTTGCGCCACAATGTGGAGCAAATTATTATCCTTACCCACTTTGCACGCCCCCAAGGAAAAGTAAACGAGGCGATGCGTCTATCGCCCGTTGTTGCGCGTTTAAGCGAAGTACTAAAACGCAAAAAACTTATAAGCGGAGGGAGAGTAATCTCCAAAAGCTTCGAAGAGAAATCGCCTGTTCTTAACCGCCGTTATTATGTGGGGCGTAGTATTACTGTTTTAGAGAATCTCCGTTTTGATTCTGGCGAGGAAGAAAATAGTGTTTCTTTTGCTAAAAAGCTGGCGTGCTGTGGTGATATTTATGTCAACGATGCTTTCGCGACTTCGCACCGAAGCCATGCTTCACTGGTAGCTATTACCAAACTCTTACCCTCTTTTGCGGGCCTCCTTTTGGCGGACGAGCTTAAGCACTTAACGCCTGTCTTAAAAGAGCAAGAAAAGCCTTTTGTGGCGGTAATCGGGGGAGCAAAAATTAAGGACAAAATACCTATTATCAATCTTTTGCGGAAAAAAGCAGACACGGTTATTTTGGGAGGAAAAACCGCTAATGATTATTATGCCGTCTTAACAGAGCCAGTAGAGAAAGTGGTTTTTCCCACCGATGGTGTCGATGAGCGAGGGCGTATTGTTAAGTTCACACAAGACATTGTAAAGAAAACACCACCTATGGACATTGGTCCCGATACCATTGTGCGCTACAAGACAATACTCAAACAAGCAAAAACCGTATTTTGGAACGGTACACTTGGAGTGGCCGAGAACAAAAAATTTTGCCATGGCTCCTACGAGATTGCTCGTTTTATTGCTAATTTAAGAGCTACCACTATTGCCAGCGGTGGCGACACAGCGCGAATTTTGGACAAATTAAATATTAAAGAAAGGTATAGTTTTGTTTCGACCGGCGGAGGAGCGGCGAGCGAGTTTCTTATTGGCCGTTCTCTCCCAGGTCTAATAGCTCTGGAGGAAAATGCTGGTATCAAGCCGGAAAATGTTGCGCGAAGCACGTGCCAATAAACAGGCCATTTTTGCGTTTAACGTTTATAATTTAGAATCAGCGCAGGCAGTAGTGCGCGCCGCGGAAAAGATTGGTAAACCTATTATTGTGCAAGCGTCGCAAAAGTCATTGCAATATGCGGGAATGGAAAACCTGGCGTATATTGTCCATAGTTTGGCGCAGAGTGCCAGTATTCCCGTTGTCTTTCATCTTGACCACGGCAAAGACTTGTCTTTTGTAGAAAGAGCGATTCGTTCCCGTCTTTTTACCTCTATAATGTACGATGGTTCTAGCCTTACCCTAGAGGAAAACATCAAAAATACAGCAAGAGTTGTAAAAATGGCGCATCGTGCACGTGTTGAGGTAGAGGCGGAGCTGGGCGTTGTGGGAACAGCTAGCGGTAACAAGGCTGTGAAAATAGAATACACCGACCCCGCCCAGGCGAAGGAATTTGTTGGCAAAACAAAATGCGACAGTCTAGCAGTCTCATTTGGCAATATTCACGGGGCAAAAACGGCTAACGAAAAGCTTAACTTCGAGGTTCTTAAAGAAATAGCACAAGCAATCGATATTCCGCTTGTTTTCCACGGTGCGAGCCATTCTACACAGGCAGAAATCGAAAAGGCGAGAACGTTAGGGGTGGCAAAAATAAATATCGATACGCAATTAAAACAAGCATTTTTTGTAGCGATCAAGAAAAATAGCGACGCAGACGATCCGCGTCTATTGCTTGGTGCTGCTCGTGATGCTATGGAAAAAGAAGCATATCGGTTATTGACTTATTAAAACAATCATCGTGATATTTGTAGCGACGCAAAACAATATCGGTTCATAGTCTTTCCTCTTTTATACCGCCTTTTTTTTGCATCAGTGTAGGAAAATATGGTTTGTTTTGTTGTTATTATTGTAATAAAGTTTTATACTTCAATTAAATACTTTCGTAGCAATGAAAACATTAGTTGTTATCCCTACTTACAACGAGAAAGATAATATCGCCAGAATTATTAAGGCGGTTTTTAAGTTACCCCTAAAGAAGGTGGAAGTTTTGGTTGTCGACGACAGCTCGCCCGATGGTACGGGTACGATCGTGAAAGAACTTAAAAAGAAATACCCACGGCGCTTGCATCTCCTTACAAGAAAAGAGAAAAACGGCCTCGGTAAAGCTTATGTCGAAGGCTTTAAGTGGGCATTAAAAAGAAATTACGACTTTATTGTATCAATGGATGCTGACTTCTCTCACCATCCAAAGTATTTGCCTAAAATGCTTAGGCTCGCCCAAGAAGGGGAAAACGATATAGTGATTGGTTCTCGCTATATCCCGGGCGGAGGAATTGTGGGCTGGGATTGGCGGCGCCAGCTCAATAGCCGGGGAGCAAATATCGCGACAAGGGCAATGCTTGGCTTAAAACCAAAAGATTCTACGGCAGGCTATAAGGTTTATGCGAAAAGCTACCTGCAATCATTGCCTCTCGATAAACTGGTAGCATCTGGTTATGCTTTCCAAGTAGAAATGCTTTACTTAGGTAAGGAAAGAGGGGCAAAAATGGCAGAATTACCAATTATTTTTGTCGATCGGCAAAGAGGAAGTAGCAAAATTGGTGGTGAGCTAAAGCGCTCGGTAAAGATTGTGTGGCGCTTGTTCTTGCGCCGTAGAGTTGTGCGCCAAGGAGCAAAGTTTATGAGTGTTGGTTTAATGAATGCGTTTCTCGATGGCGCGATCCTCTTTTCTTTGGTGGAGTTGGCTTCGCTCGATAAAATTATTGCCCGCATAATTTCTTCGTCTATCGCTCTTACTTCTAGCTACGTTCTTAACCGCTTGTGGACTTTTCGCAACCATAGCAAAAAAATCGCTGGCCAGTTTTTTGCTTTTATTTTGATTAATGGCTCTGGGCTCGTGTGGAACAACTTGCTCTACGGTGCTATGGTGAAAAAACTAGATATAAATTATCTTCTTGCTATGGTTGTTGCCACAGCGATTGTCGCTTTTTGGAATTTTGGCCTAAGCAAAGTCTGGGTCTTTAAGGAAGGCAAAAAATAAATCGATGGCGAAAATAAATCGAGAAAAATTAACCCTGGCGTTATTTCTGCTGTTTTATTGTGTAGTACAATTTTTTACGTTGGGAAGAAGGGGGTTAGACGGAGACGAGGGCGTAATACTAAAAGCAGCGCTTGCCGACAATTGGGAGGCGTTCTGGGCGTTTATTGCTCACGATGTTCACCCGCCACTCTACCATTTGCTTGCAAGAACATCAATGAATCTATTTGGCGTGTATGAATGGTCGCTGCGCTTGCCGGCTGCGCTTGCCGGCGCCCTGTTAATTCCTTTGGGGTACGCCCTGGGGAGAGTAGTTTTTAAGAAAAAAAATTTGGCGTTACTTTTGGCGGGTCTTTTTACACTTTCCCCGTACCTTTTTTATTTTTATGGTGAAGCGCGTTTTTATTCACTGTTGTTGTTGGGCGCGACTCTTACGTACATTGCCATTTTCCGTATACAATCGGAGAAAAGTATATATTGGTGGCTTCTGTTTCTTGCCGGCGCTTTGATTATGGTGTGGGCGCAATATTTAGGTTGGTTTATTTTATTGGTAGAGTTTGGTGCCTTGGTCGCCGCGCGCCAATGGCGAAAGGTTAAGAAAACAGGTATCGCTTTGGCTCTTGTTGGCTTAAGCTATGTTTCTTTTTGCAGGATTGCCTTGGCACAAATTAGTGGTCGCCTCACGGAGCAGGGAGGGCTTGCTCTTGGCGATAATATTAGGGGGCTTTTAGGCGCCCTTTACCGTTTTGGTACTGGACGCTTGGTACTAGGCATCGAATCGTCAACACTTCTAGTGGGGGGATGGGGTTATATTTTATTATTTATGGCATCGCTTATTGTGCCTGTGCTAATAATTTTAGCGCCTTGGTGCCGGCAAAAAAAATGTATGCTGGTGTCGCGTAAAAATCTCTCAATAATTTTGGCTGTCTCGGCAGTAAGTTTTGTTATGGCGCTTTTGGTAAGCGAGGTAGGAGGGAGGGCGACACGTTATATGGTTTATTTGTGGCCCTTTTATGGTATTTTTACTGTTTTGGGTGTAGCTTCTCTCTGGCATAAGATATGGGGGAAGATAATAGTAGCGTCGTTTTTTATTTTAATGTTGGCGAGTTTAGGCAAACACGTTTTTTCGTGTAATCAGGCAGTTGGTGCGAGAGAGATTGCTATGTTACTTGCCCATAAGGTGGAAGCGCAAGATGCAATCTTAACCAAAGGAGCTTTTGCGGGTGGAGAGTCAGCAGCTCTTCGGTTTTACCTTAAAAAAGATGTTACAATATCGGATTACTTTAGCGATTATAAACCCGGCGCATTAAAAAATAAAACGCTCACTACCGAATTATTTATTAACCAAGCATTGGAAACCCACGCAGTAGTTTGGTATTACGACTTTACCTATGGTAATTTTAAGAAAGAGGAGATCAACGGCTCTATTGCGGAGAATTTTATAGGAAAAGACAAAGAGGAAAAAGAAATAGTTTTATATAAAATAACAAAACAGCAGGGTGCGTAATGTTTAAGAATAAAAAAATTGCAATCGACGCGCGCTTTTTGGCAGGTCATCACGGTGGTTTTGCTCGCTATAGCCAAGAGCTAATAAAATCTTTTTTGTCTTTAAAAAATGATGTACGTTGGGTCTTGATTGTGCGGGATGATGAAAAATTGCCAGAAGAAGTAAAGCAGGTCATTAACGGCGCAAGCGATGATGTGGAGGTGATTGGCACAACTATTACCCATTACACGTGGCAAGAACAAACAGAGTTTTTGAAACTATTAAATAGTATCGATGCTGATTTAGTGCATTTTCTGAGCTTTAACCACCCCGTGCTTTACAAAAAGCCCTTTGTTGTTACTATTCATGATTTAACACTAGGGCAATTTTCCCAAGGCACACCGTGGTTAAAGAGAAAGATGTACGATTTTATAATGCGTCGCGCAGCAGAAAAATCTCAATATATTTTTACGGTATCAGAGTTTTCTCGCTTAGAGATTGCACGCCATTATAGCGTAAGCTTATCGAAAATAAATGTTACCTATAACGGTATCGACCACAACCGTTTTTTCCCTATTAGCAACACACGTAAATTACAACAGGTGGCGCGGCAATATAGAATCAGCGATCAATTTATACTTTATGTTGGGCAGTGGGCGGATCATAAAAACCTACCTCGTTTACTCGAGGCTTTTAAGATGATTAATGACACCCTGGAGCATCGCAATAAATACCAGCTGGTATTAGTGGGTAAGCCGCGCCACTACTATGAAAAAATCAATAACTATGTTAAAGAGCTTGGGCTGCAGGGGAGAGTGGTGTTTCCTGGCTTTGTGGAGGATGAGGACTTGCCTATCCTTTATAATGCGGCGCGCCTTTTTGTTTTCCCTTCGCTTTTGGAGGGTTTTGGTATTCCACCCTTAGAGGCAATGGCGTGTGGTGTTCCCGTGATTAGTAGTAATGCTAGTAGCTTGCCGGAGGTACTGGGCGATGCGGCACATTATTTTGAGCCAGAAAAGGTGGAAAGTATTGCTCGCGCCCTTGTTGATGGCTTAATTAGTAGCCGTTTAAGAGAAAGGCTGGTGAGTCGTGGCTTAAAGCAGGCGCAGAAGTATGATTGGCAAGAGACAGCTTTTAAGACTTTGCGTGGGTACGAAAAAGTATTAAAGAAATAAAACCATTGCCCGAACGATAATCCTGTTACTGTTCGAACGCAGTGAGAACCTTCCGCTACCCCTTTACTGTTCGAACGCAGTGAGAACTATCACGTCAATGCAAAAACTCACGGTCCTTAGTTCTCGAGATGGCGCTACGCGCAATTCTCTCGAACAATAAGAGTGGCGACCGTGGCACACTTTACTGTTCGAGCGGAAGCGAGAACTATCACGTCAATGCAAAAACTCACGGTCCTTAGTTCTCGAGATGGCGCTACGCGCAATTCTCTCGAACGATAAGAACGACGGCTGCTGGGAGCTTGCCCCGCCCCACCGGGCGGGTTCTCTCGAGCAATAAAAAATAACGACCGCGGCACCTTTTACTGTTCGAGCGGAAGCGAGAACTCTTGCGCTAGTTCCAGTATCAGAGGTTCAGAGTTCTCGTCGCTCTGCGCCTCGAACGGTAAAATAAACCCCTTGCCGCTTTATATTACGGTGCATTTACTTCGATACTGGGAAGTATCGAAGTAAATGCAGGAAACGCTACTGTGATACATTATTAATACATTTATAGGCTCTCAAAAGTCCAATATGTTAATGAACTTTTACAATATGTTATGGACCGTAACAGACACTTGCTTTTTTCGGGGAAATGGGTTATCTATTAGGTAACATAAGAATAAATAATAATACAATTTAGTATTTTGGAGGCGCATGTCTAACAACTTTATTGTTTGGCTAGCTTTAGGAGCTGGCGTTCTATCTATTATTTACGGAAGTGTGCTTATTGTTTGGATTATGCGCAAAAGCGCGGGTAATGAAAAAATGCAAGAAATCGCGCGCGCTATTCAACAGGGAGCGGCAGCGTATTTAGGAAAGCAAAATCAGGCAATGGCAGTGGTGGCGCTGGTAATTGGTGTTCTCCTGTGGTGGCAACTAGGCATAATGACGGCATTTGGTTTTATTGTGGGAGCAATTTTATCGGCGCTGGCCGGTTATGTTGGTATGACGGTTGCGGTGCGCGCCAACGTAAGAACAGCCGAGGGCGCACGTAAAGGCTTGCCTTCTGCTTTTGGCATTGCTTTTCGCGGAGGAGCAGTTACTGGTTTATTGGTGGTGGGTCTAGGCATTATTGGAGTAGCCGGTCTTTATTTATTAACAAAAGATATTTCCGCACTTGTTGCCCTGGGTTTTGGAGGTTCCCTTATTTCTGTTTTTGCCCGCTTAGGGGGAGGTATCTTTACAAAAGCGGCAGATGTTGGTGCTGATTTAGTAGGAAAGGTAGAGGCAGGTATTCCCGAAGATGACCCAAGAAACCCGGCAGTAATTGCCGATAATGTTGGCGACAACGTTGGTGATGACGCTGGTATGGCCGCTGACCTTTTTGAAACATACGTGGTAACAGCGGTTGCTATGATGCTTTTAGGTTCCATTATTTTCGACGCCGAAGCATTGGTTGTTTTCCCTCTTGCTCTAGGGGCGGTAGCAATTGTGGCTAGTATTATTGGTACCTTTTTTGTTCGCGCAACAGCGAAAACACGTAACATAATGACCCCACTTTACCTTGGCCTAGGTACAAGCGCTGTTTTAGCAGCGGTAGGTTTTTGGTTTATCACCAATAACATTGTTGGCGCTCTTGAGTCTTTGCCTTTTACTGCCGTAGAGCTTTTCTGGGCAAGTATGGTGGGTATTGCCGTAACTGGTCTAATGGTAGTTATTACCGAATACTTTACTAGTGGCAAATATGCGCCAGTAAAAAGTATCGCAAAGGCAAGCTCTACTGGTCATGGTACAAATATTATTGCCGGTCTTGCTGTGGGAATGAAGTCAACAGCACTTCCGGTGATTGTGATTGCTGCGGGTATTGGCACTGCGTATGCGCTTGCCGGTCTTTACGGTATTGCGGCAGCCGCTTTTGCTATGCTGTCTATGACAGGTATTATTATCGCCATAGATGCTTTTGGTCCGATTACCGACAACGCAGGGGGAATTGCCGAAATGGCGGAGTTGCCCAAAAGTGTACGCGACAAAGTAACTGATCCTCTTGATGCCGTGGGTAACACAACAAAGGCGGTAACCAAGGGTTATGCCATTGCCTCGGCGGGTTTGGCGGCTATGGTTTTGTTTGCCTCCTATATTGAAGAACTTACGGCACTAGGAGAGACTATGGAGTTCAACTTAGCTGATCCCAACGTTATTATTGGTCTTTTTATTGGTGGTCTACTACCTTATTTGTTTGGTGCTATGAGTATGGAAGCGGTAGGGAAAGCAGCGGGTGCAGTGGTAGAGGAAGTAAGGCGTCAATTTAGAACCATCAAGGGTATTATGGAGGGTAAGGCAAAGCCCGACTATTCAAGAGCAGTAGCAATTGTCACAACGGCTGCTCTTAGGCAAATGGTAGTACCTGCTCTTTTGCCGGTGCTTGCGCCAATTTTGGTAGGCGTAATACTAGGACCTGTTGCGCTCGGCGGTATGTTGGTAGGGGCTATTGTTACAGGGTTGTTTGTCGCTATCTCTATGACAGCGGGAGGAGCGGCGTGGGATAACGCAAAGAAGCATATTGAAGAAGGACAATATGGTGGCAAAGGGTCTTTCGCGCACCAGGCAGCGGTTACCGGGGACACAGTAGGTGACCCCTATAAAGACACCGCTGGTCCTGCTATTAACCCTATGATCAAGATCCTAAACATTGTTGCCCTCATTATTATCCCCTTTATTATCTAACCAGGGTTGTTGTGGCAGAGTTCACGGCGGTTGTGCGTCGTATCGAGGAAAGAAAAGTAACGCTAGAAACAGAAACGGGCAAAAAAGTCGTTTTGCCTTTGGTGCTTTTACCTAATTCTGCGCAGGTTGGTCAAAAATTGTACATCGAAATAATTGACGAAGAAAGCCACGAAGCGCGAGCAAAAAACCTTGCCCAAGCTTTGTTAAACGAGATTCTAGGCGATGGCAAAGAGCAAAGGGAATTCCCCGAAAAACAACAAGAGAAAGCTTAAGATAATGCGTAGCACCGGATTGAAAATTGGTGCTCTACTGGCAGCGCTTGTTGTTCTTGCTGGTTTTACTGGCTATGCCTACGCTTACCGTAACAAGGTTTTGCCCAATGTGTTTTTGGGAGATGTTACTCTAGGTGGGTTAAGCTACAACGAAGCGCAAAATAAAATTAGTACTGTGGCAAAAGAGGCGGTAGAGAACAAGGTTGCTCTCCGTATTGGCGAAAAAACCCTAGAAGAAGAGGCAAGCACTCTTGGGTTAGAATACAATGTGGAAACATCTTTGCAGGAGGTGTGGCGGTTTGGCCATAGCGGTAGCTTTGGCAATCGCGTACGGCAGAAGCTACGCGCTCTTTTTAAAAGGAGCTATTTTTTCCCCGATATTAGTGGGGATTTAACCAAGGTAGATAGCTGGCTCGAAAAGGTTGCGCTTGAGGTCGATAGTCCAGTGCAGAACGCCAATCTAGAAATACGCGATAAAAGTGCCTATATTATCGAGCCGAAAAACGGGGCGGAGGTTAATAAGCCTGCAACAAAGCAAAGAATTCTCGATGCTTTTTATCGCTTTAGTGCTCCCGATCTAGTGGTAGAGTTAGAAACTGTGTATCCCCAAGTAACAAGTGACGACGCGCGTGGGCTAAGCGAAAAAGCAATTGCTCTAACCAAGGAACGGTTTAATTTAAATATAGAAAGAAAGAGTTTTGTTTTCTACCCTAGTGTTTTAGGAAAGTGGATTAAGTTAGTTAACGATAGTGAAGTAGGTCCACGCATAACTTTTGACGAGGGGAAAATTAGAACCTACATCGAAGCCAATGTTGCGCCTAAAGTGGTTAGCGCGCCAAAAGACGCAAAGTTTTCATTCGCCGATGGTGCTATTCAGTTGTTGCAGCCATCTGTTGCTGGGAAAAACCTCAACATCGAAAAAGGGGCACGTGCTATTGCGGAAGAGCTACAGAAAGAAGAGCGGGCACCTTTGTTTAAACTAGAAATGGAAAGCGTAAGCGCGAAGATTAACGAGGAGCTAGTGAAAAATGTTGGTCGCTATGGTATTAAAGAGCTTATTGGCAGTGCTACTACTAGTTTTGCCGGTAGCTCAAACAGTCGTGTTCATAACATTAAAACAGGGGCACAGTTTATAAATGGCATTGTCCTTCCTCCTGGCGAAGAGTTTTCTACTATAAAGCATTTGGGGTCTATCGACGGAGCAAGTGGTTACCTGCAAGAGCTAGTAATTAAAGAAGATAGAACGGTGCCGGAATTTGGCGGGGGATTGTGCCAGGTATCAACAACTCTTTTTAGAGCGGCTATGAATTCTGGGCTTAAAATTACAGAAAGACATAATCATTCTTACCGTGTTTCTTATTATGAGCCACCGGTGGGTATGGACGCTACTATTTATTCCCCTAAACCGGATTTGCGCTTTGTTAACAACACAGCGCACCACATATTAATTCAATCTGCGGTGGAGGGGCGCAATGTAACCTTTAACTTTTTTGGCACAAACGATGGGCGGAGGGTAGAGATTAGCGATCCCGAAATTTATGCCGTGAGTGAGCCGGGTGAAACTATTTATGTCGACGATCCCGCTATGGAGCCAGGTGTGGAAAAGTATTTAGAGCGCGCGCGCGCTGGTGCGAAAACGGTCTTTTACTACAAGGTTTTTAATGGTGATGGGAGTTTAAAACTAGAACAAACGTTTCGTTCTAATTATGTTGCATGGCCTGCGCGCATTGCGCGAGGACCAGAGAAGCCACCAGAGCAAGTAGAGTAGTTTTGTTACCGTTCGAGCGGTGGTAAGGGCAGCGACCGTGGCACTCTTTACTGTTCGAGCGGAAGCGAGAACTTTTTACTGTTCGAACGCAGTGAGAACTATTTACGCAAGTTTTGATACTAACGCTTGATAGTTCTCGGGCAGTAGCCCTCGAACGATAAAAAGTGACGGCAGGGAGCTCGCCCCGCCCCACCGGGCGGGGTCCTCGGCGGGTATACCTCGAACAATAAAATTACGGTCTTTAGTTCTCGGCGATTACGCCTCGAACAATAAAAATAATGGGGCTTGCTCTGCCCCACCGGGCGGGGTTCTCGGTGCGCTTTGCGCCTCGAACGATAAAAAAATGGCGCTCGGTCTTAAAACATCAAATAACTTTTTGTGGTAAAATGTAATTACTGTGAAAAGATCCTACCAACAGATTGTTTTGTGTGTAATGTTAGTAAAAAGAATAAATGCAACACAAGAAGCACAAGAATAAAATAGTTCAAATGGCAACTATGGTGTATAGAGAGAAAATTCTCCCCAATAAAAGCAAGATATTATGGAGCCTCTTAGCATTCTTTCTTATTGGTGTCCTTTCTGGGTTAACTGTGTTTGCTCTTAAAAAATCAAAAGCAGCCTCTACCACATGTTACTGGGTGGGGGATACTAGCCCTGCCAACTGGAACGATGCCACCCACTGGTCCGACACTTCTGGCGGTGCTGGTTCTACTTGTGATGGCGGTACAGTACCAGGCTCCGATGACGACGTTGTTTTTGACGGTGGTAGTACTAACGGAGTAACAATAGATGCCGATATCAACATTGCCTCATTAACCCTTACCGCCGATTATACTGGCATATTCGATAACGCCACTAACAACAAAGACATCAATGTTACCGGTAATGTAACAATGGATAACACACAAACTAATATGGGTGGCGGCACCTGGACTGTAAGTGGAGATTTCGATAATAAAGATGTTACAACATTTAATAGAGATGATTCGACAATAAACCTGTACGGAGAATCAAAACAAATTGTTTCTGCGAGTACAAAATATTTTAACCATGTTACGGTTTTTGGTAGTTACGAGGTTGTTGGAACTTCGACCATGGGTGGGGTTTTAAGTCTCGAGGGAGACGCAGTTCTTACCGCAAATGGTTCTAGCTCTATAAGCCTGGGTCAGTTTGGCGGTAGAAATGATATACAAATAAAATCACCTACTGCAAAAATTACTGGAACAGGCAGTATAACGATGAATGGTAACAGTAAAATATCTCGCAAGGACGGGGTTATTGATATACACACAATCGATGTTTTCTTTGTTCATAGCGCTTCTAATACTTTGGTGCCAGCAACCTACGAATCGGAGAATGTAATAATTAGGCAGCGGGTTGACGGAGACTTTGCTTTTGCCTTCCAGGGTGGTCTGTATACTTTTAATGGAAACGTTAAGTTTTCGCTAGATGCGTATAATAGAGTTTATACAATCGATAACTCGGCTAATCCTAGTTTTGTTTTTAAAGGCGATGTTACCATTGAAAACCCTGCAGGAGGTACATTTGTCTGGCAAAAAGGTAACGGCACCATTACAATAGGAGGCACCTCTGCTCAGAGTCTTGATTTCCTTAATAAATCTGTCGAAGACATAGTAATAAGTAACACCACTGCTCCAGTATCACTTGTAACCAATGGTGTCACCACCGACCAATTAACCGTCAATAGTAATGCAACCTTCGACCTCAATGGTAACAACCTCTCTTATCCCTCATCACAAGGTACATATAACAACGGCACTATTAGACTAAAAGGTAACGAAACATTAACTAATGTTGCAGACCTAGGCGCTAACAGTGGTGATGTTATTTATTATGGTACCGGTGTTTCTGGAGCTCTTACACTGCATAATATTACCTTCCATAATCTTATCGTAGACGACGCCAGTGCTACCAAAGCTACCTTTTCAACCTCTACTAATAACTTAAATGTTAACGGCAACCTAAGCCTTACCTCTAACACCGGTACCTTCGATAACGCCACTAACAACAAAGACATCAATGTTACTGGTAATGTTACTATGGACAACACCCAAACTAATATGGGTAATGCCACCTGGACTGTAGGTGGAGACTTCGACTGGCTAGATGTAGGGAC
>Ga0209718_1001117_pt1 | contig 32040 bp, 32 predicted proteins | sample AD_JPNAS1_MetaG_FD_184420 | JGI IMG/M metagenome (GOLD analysis project Ga0209718, IMG submission 184420) | Active sludge microbial communities of municipal wastewater-treating anaerobic digesters from Japan - AD_JPNAS1_MetaG (SPAdes) (version 2) | ecosystem: Engineered > Bioreactor > Anaerobic...
ACTTTTGCAACAATATTTATCCACAAATGAAATAGCAAAAATGTTTAATGTTAAAGCTATTACTGTTCATCGTTGGGAAAAACGAGGGCTTCTGAAATCTTATCGCCCCAACCCAAAGGGTAAAAAATTTTTTGATAGAGGAGAGGTTTTAAAATTGATTAAACATGATTCTTCAATTTTAGATAGAATTACTCTTTTAGAAAATTCTCAAAATTTAAAAATTGGGACCAAGGCTAAAAATTTAAAAATCATTAAAGAAAAAACAGAGTTTGTGATTCTTAAAACTTTAGTTATTAATACTGATATTTTTAACCAACTGATCGAGGATAATAAAATTTTAGATCCTTTTAACTATAATTGGTCAGAATTTCAAATGCCAAGTGAGTATCAAAAAATAATTTTTGAAAAAATTAATCAAGAATTTGGTAATAAACCCTTGGTTATTAGAAGTTCGGCGACCTGTGAAGATTCACCATTGTTGAGTTTTGCCGGACAATATTCAAGTTTTCTAAATATCAAAGGTGAAAAAAATATCATCAATGCTATTAAATTATGTTATCAATCGCTGTTTAGCGAAAATGCTAAGATTTACGCAAAAATAAATGGCATCAGATTGGAATATGAAAGCATGGCTGTCGCTATTCAAGAATTAGCTCCAATAAAAACCGCTGGCGTAATATTTACCGCCGACCCCGTAAATCAAGACGATAAAAAGATGATTGTAGAATATAACGACGGTTTGGGCGACTCGGTAGTTAGCGGCCATCAAAAGCCAATATCAAAAGTAATTAAAAAAGCCGAAGTTGATAGTTTGAAAAATGAATTTTTAAAGAAGTTATCAAAAACAGCGTTAGAACTTGAAAAAATATTCGGCAACCCGCAAGATATCGAGTGGGGTTGGGATGGTAAAGAAATTTATATTTTCCAAAGTAGAAATATTACCACATTGGACAAACAGCCAAAAATTACAAATAATGACATTAATAAAAATAAAATTATAGGAGCAGGTATTAACGCTTGCAGGGGCGTGTCAGATGGTATTTTAAAGATTATAAACAAGACCGAAGATTATGATAAAATAAAAAGGGGCGATATTGTATTTGTAAATTGCAAAACCGACATCTCTTTGGTTTTAAAAATTCCGCTTATTAACGCTTTGATAATTCATGGCGGGATTCTTTCCCATTTTGCCGTAATAGCAAGAGAATTTAATATTCCCTGTCTCACCGAACCGACGATAAATAATAAAAATATAGAAATATATGAAAACAAAAAAATTATTGTCGATGCAATAAAAGGAAAAGTATTAACTAATTAAAAATATGGAACTACAACTTTTTATTTATAAAAATATAGCCCTTCATTTTTATTATTCTAAAGATAGCGTCGAAGGCGGAGTAATAAATAGCAAAAATGTTTTTGTTTATTTTCCTGGATTGCCTCAAATGATCGATGAGGATTTTTTTGTTAATAAAGTTGATAAAAACACAGCCTTTTTTAGCGTTTATTATATGGGGAGCTGGTTAAGTGGTGGCAGTTTTACTTTTGAAAATTGTCAAAAAACAGTGAAATTAGCGGTTGAGTTTGTAAAAAATAAACAAGGAATAAAAACTTTTGATGATAAACAGATAAATTGGAACTACAATAATCTATATGTTATAGGTTACAGTTTTTCAGGTAATCCAGTTGTGTCCGCCAAAATAACAAAAAATGATGTAAAAAGTGTCATTTTATTTGCTCCACTGCTTTTTTTACATAAAAAAGAAGTTTTAGAATCTATAAAAGACAAAAAGTCCATTGATAATTTTTATGGTTTTAACTCGTTCTATTTGGAATTTCTTAGACGAGGTTATAAATTTGCGCTCAGGGGCATAGAAAAGAAAAGTTGGGATAAGTATTTTTCCGGAAAAGAATCAAAATCTCTTATTAGGATAAATAAAGATTATCCCGACATTATTATACTTCATGGAAAATCAGATGAAAAAATCCAGCACACAAGCTCGTTGTTTTTTCAAAAAGAAAAAAGTCCCGAGACAAAAGTTTTTCTTAAAGACGAGGTTGGGCATAATTTAGAAAAACTTTTTGATATAAATCAAATCAATAAAATAATCTAAACTTATGAGAAAACGAATAGTTTTTATAACCGATTGTGCTGATGCGGCATATAATGAATTAAGAGGAGTGATTTTAGATAATCTCCAGAATGATGAAATAATAGTTGAGCCAGTTGTGCCAGTTGCGCCATTTTCAATTATTAATGGAAATTTTGTTTTGCGCTTAATGGCCGAGGCTTATCCTGAAGGCACTATTTTTTCTATAATACTGAATCCCTCAAAAGAAAGACCAGCTCGCTTAATTGGAAAAACAAAGAAAAAAGGTATTTATTTCATGGGAGCAAATACCGGTGTTTTCACTTGGCTTTTTAAAGATTTTGGCATAGAAGAATTATACGAACTAAATGATCCGGGATTCTTCCCGTTTGGTGGAAAATATGTTCATGCGCCAGCAGTAGCACAAATAGCAACAAGAAAACCTTTAAAAGATATGGGGCACCCATTTGATATTGAAAAAGTTGTTAAAATTGATATTCCAGAAGGCACCATTGTCCATATTGATAATTTCGGGTTGATAAAATTTACTGGTGAATTAACCGGATTAAATGAAGGCGATAAATTAGAGGTTAATGTTAACGAAAAAACATTAAAGGCAGTTTATGCCAAAAGAATGATGAGCCGAGAAACTGGAGAATGGGTAATCTATCCCGGAAGCTCTTTCGGTTTACCGGAGTTTGGCAAAGTGCGAGAAAATGGGGCAAAAGAGTTAAATGCGAAAATTGGAGATATAATTACTTTCAAAAAGATTTGAATCAGATTTAAACTTCTGAAAAGAAAAAGCCCCTTGGAGATTTGATCTCTCAAGGGGCTGTTTTTAGTTAGCAAAGTTTTCGGATCCTAACGGCAGTAGAATAGCCGTAATGTGTTGACCGACTACTTTGCGAAAGAGCTGAAAGTGCCTTTTGTTGTTGATCCCTCCCAAATGGACACCTTCTAGCCGATGCAAGAGGTAGCAGTTCCAGACAAAGTGGACGATATCTAATGTTTTTACGAACATTGGATATCTCAAGTGAAATGGCAAGGCGGAAAGAAATTCCTCTGTAGTTATTGCTGAAAATTTTTCAGCAAAACTTTGAGGAACGCCCACTGGAGCGATTTCACTGCTGAGCATTATCTGGCACTCAGGAAACTCCTTATCGAAAAAGGTTTTATATGTCTCAACCGAATCTCGTGTCGTTGAGACACCCCAACCATTTTTCAGAGTTGTCAAAGTATCCTCAAACCAGACAATAAACCCTAATTCACTCGAGGATTTGCAGAGGATTCTCGCTACCTCAATGTATTGCCTAAGGTACGCCTTTGGTTTTGTCCCCAAGAGGGTCGAGAAACAGATGGGTGTGCCCTTGGAGATTTTTGTTGGGCCAATTACATCAGCAACTCCTTTATCCTTACGAAGCTGCTGAATACTCTCCGACAGATTGATTTTTCCTAAGCATTGCTGAATAGGAAAACTCTCCTCCGTCAGTCGATCTGAACCCATCCCCAACCGCTCTACAAGGGTTAGGAACGGCAGATTACTAAAATCTTCCATCCCTATTTCAGTCATAGTCGCGTTTAGACGCTGGCGATCCAATTTTAGGAAGTCAATAATTTGCATCACTTCCCTCATTTCACGAAAGTTGCGGAAAGGAGATTTTCATCGCTTCCCGAACTTCTGCCAGCGTTTCCGCCGCAACCGTTCGAGCCCGTCTGATACCGGTAGCGAGGATATCCCACACGAGATCCGGTTGTGAAGCATACTGTTGCCTTCGCTCTCGTGTCTCAGCGAGATAATCGTTTAACTTTGTAGCAAGTTGTGCCTTGCACTCCTTACACCCTCGCGTTGCCGACTCACACTCCCTGCGCACAAGTGGCGTGTCACTGGGAGAGAAAATCGACCAGTACCTAAACGCGAAGCATTCATCGGGATGACCAGGATCCTTACGGTACGCCCGCTTGCGATCAGTGACCATATTGAGAATGCGGCGTTCAGTTTCCTCAAGAGAATGAGCAAACGCGATGAAATTATCGAGACTCTTGCTCATTTTGTTATCTCCGTCAGTACCGACGAGAACTGGTACTTCCCCAACCAAAGGCTGAGGGAGAGCAAACACTTCTCTGCCGAATGCCTGGTTGAATGAACGCACGATCTCGCGCGTCTGTTCGATATGGGGCAGCTGATCCTGTCCGACAGGAATCAAGTCAGCCTTGAAAGCCAAAATGTCGGCGGCCTGAGAAACGGGATAACCTAAGAACCCGTAACTCATGTTCGTGACCCCATAGGTCTTCGCTTCATCCTTGACAGTCGGGTTACGCTGAAGACGCGCGAGTGTAACTAGGAACGAGAAGTACATAGTCAGCTCTGCGAGTTCAGGCACTTGCGACTGAACAAAGAAAGTGTTTTCCGGCCTGAGGCCAACACCAAGGTAGTCGCACATCACATCGAAGACATTGCTTTCGATAGAGGCGTGGTCTTCGAGATGATCGGTGAGCACCTGAAGATCGGCGATGATGAAGAAACATTCGTATTCGTCTTGAAGACGAATACGATTCTTCAGCGTTCCGACATAGTGCCCGAGATGCAGCTGACCCGTTGGTCTGTCACCCGTTAAGATTCGTTTCTTTCGTTGCATGGTTTTTCTCCTTTTCTGTCTGCACCTTGTCATTGCTGACGTGGCTGGGTTGGGTTGGAACGAGCTTGCGATATTCGGCGGGATAATCCCTACGCAATACCGCAAGCCATCTGCCTGCTTTCGCCTTTGAAATATCTTTGCTTTCAGCAAAAACCATCTCATAGGCAGCCGATGGGCTACTACTTGCCTCCACAAGAGCAACAATACTCTTGTTTTCGAGGACGCAAGCGCACCGTGCTTTGATCTCTTCTGAAGATCGTTGCATAGCTTGTACCTCCTATCTATTTGTTAAAGGGCTGTTTCTAACAGGAAACCATTTCCTGTTAATATGCTACCTTACATTTTTTTTGCTTATTTTGTCAATCTTTTGTATATCTTATTTATATGTAAAAGTTCACTAACATATTGGACCCTTTTTCTTTCTTTTTTTAGTTTATGTTAGTTTATGGAGTGTAAGTTCTCGCTCCCGCTCGAACAGTAAAGGATATGGCGGAAAGCTTGCCCCGTCCGATTCTCTGGCGGGGCTTGCCCCGCCTTTTTAGGCGGGGTTCTCACTTTGTTCGAACAGTAACGAGATGAAGTATAAGTTCTCGCTACGCTCGAACAGTAAAGAGAGTAACGACCGACGCCCTTATTGTTCGAGGGCTACTGCCCGAGAACTCTGAACCGTTGATACTAGAACTAACGTGATAGTTCTCGCTTCCGCTCGAACGGTAAAGGGTATGGCGGGTAGTTCTCACTGCGTTCGAACAGTAACAATAGGATTAAGCAGTCTTGGAGCTTAGGAGATATTTCGGTAATATGATCGACTATCTAACAAAGTAGCTTTCGGCAAGACTTTTTTTGCTACCCAAGCCAAAGCATTAGCAAGCAACCACCACTGCAATACATTATTAATACATTTACAAGCTCACAGAAGTCCAATATGTTATGGACCGTAACACAACTATTTTGTTGTCACTTGTCTTTTTGTGCGCAATTATTGTAGCTTTTTTGGTTTTTACGAAAAAGCCACCCAAAGAACCAGATATATTTAAGGACCCCTTAACGAAAAAATACGGCCTTAAGGGGCATAAGTAGAACAGGTGAACTCACTATGTTTTGGCTGGTTGCGAGGGTTTGACTATTTTAAGCTACCATTCCACTTGTAAGTATGTGCTCTATTTTCTCTATTATTGATTCGCCAGGGATAGATTGTCGAGCAAGAATATCTTGGCTCATGCGCGGTAGGATTCGATGCATATTGTTCTGTGCGTTCCTTAATAAGCCTAGTACTTCTTGGTCAAGTGGTGTTTTTTGCAAGCGAAGATCGAGGCGTGGTCCCATAATGTCTCGATTATTTATGTGGCAAAAAGAGCAACCGTGGTCTATTGCTATTACTCCAGGCGTGGACCCAGTAACCGCAAGCATATTTGCATCTTTTCGGTCTGCGTTATTGATGAGATAATCCAGAACTGCGATTTTTTGCCAATCAATAGTGCGTGTATATTTTTCCCTATCTTCGCGACTTATTTTGTTAAATGGAAGCGCGTATTCTCTGGGAATAAACAGTTGCAAAGATCCTAGTACAGCGTCTTGGCTATCTTTAAGACGAACTCTCCTAATAACGGTTGGGGGAACCACGTCGAGCCCTAGTGCCTTATCTAGTCGGTATGCATCTCTTTCTCTTGGGTAGAACCTGGTGATATTAAATTCAGCTTTTCGTCGAGTGCTTTCTCCACTCTCCGGTTTAAATATTGCCCTTAAATAACCTTCTTTTGTTTTAAGGAGAGAAAGAAGCGCAGTGTTTGAACTAAAGGCGTGAACATCGAGTGGCTTACCCTTTCCTTGTAAAAAAGCAATATCGACTTCGTTGCTATGCGTACCAATAGCGTCCAAAATGTAGTCATCAATACTGATAATCGTGGCAATATCCGCGGTGTTAAGGATAGTTTCAATTCTTTTGAGGTCGCCAAATCTCGACTCACGCGGGGTTAACCCTTCGGTGTCGCGGGTTGGCTCGGTGCCAAAAATAGTTTCTCTGTTTTTGTCCACAATAAAAATATAGCATATTATTTAGGGTGATGCATACTTTAAAACAATATTTTCATCAATCTATAGATCAATAGCTTTTGGTGATTTTTTTAAACATCTCAAGTGCTTTTTCGCCATGCCAAGGCTTTGGCAATAACTCGGTGGGAAAGTTGGGGTCTCTTTCGCGAATGCGAATAAAATCTTGTTCTAATATTTTTGCGCGCAAAGGCCAGTAAATATCTTTTTCTTTCTTTAAGTACTTTCTCGCTTTTACATAGTACGAACGATACCTTTTGTTTATTTTTTCCAGTCCCCAAATTTTTTTAACCGAAGTAATTTCACGGTCGAGATTTTGGGTCTCAAAAAGCAAACAATACTGGCGTACGCCCAGGTAAATCATTGATCTTTCTACAAGAGAAAGAAAAGGGTGCGGAGAAATAAAGGTACCTTTTAGTGCCTCTTTGAATCCTAATTTTTTTATCTTATTGAGTGCTTTTTCTTTGATACTTTTTTGTATGCTGGGGATTTTGCATATTACGATGCGCCATCTTCCGTCCCAAAGGTCAAGTTTAATTGTTGGTAATCTGGGCGATAAATAAAGAAGACCGGCAGGGGAAATAATATAAACTTTTTTACCATAGTAGGTTTTCGTAGTAATAAGGTTATTTTTTTTAAGCTCAAAAAATTCCTTGCGCAACGTCCCAGGCTTTATATCGGTTGCAAGGTATTGTGTAAAGATTTTGCGCAATGTAGTATAGGTGTTCTTAAAGCGCAAAGCAGGGGCAACAAACGCTAGGTACGTTAGTATAATAAGTTGAGACGGTTTGGTGGTTATGGACTTCATAGTTTACCTATTAATATTTTACCAAGAAACAATACAATTATAAATACTTTTTGATACCGCCTAGTAACAGTAATTGGTAGCTAAAAACGCAATTAAGTTGTTTTGTTATTGACAAAATATGCAATAATTTCTATACTCTAGGCGGCAAAGTTTTTATATAACTTTTTGTGGCAAAGTTGGCGAGGAACCACTTGCTAATAACGCAACAAAAATATGGCAAAAATTATTCCCAATAACGCGCAGGGGATAAAGGAATTAAAAAGAATTCTTAGTGCTACGGGCGCGCAAAAAATCGATAATTCCCAGCTTTTTTACGACGACATTATTACAATTCGCTATCCAAAGTACTACAAGGAAACCTTAACTAACGTACAGAAAAACACCTTACTTAAAAAGATTTTCGGCAAAAATCCAGCCGATACTGGTTTTTGGGTTTATTATTCTTGGCTCAATGAAGTGCACTGGTCTCCGCCTGAAAATATTTACCACGAACTATTAACTGCACGCAATTTAGGCCTTGTTTCCAAAGCGGAGCAAAAAAAGTTTTATAATTTTAATGTTGGCGCTGTTGGTCTAAGTATTGGCTCAAGCGCAGTGGCTACCATAGTTAGAGGTGGTGGTGGCAGGCGTATCAAGGTAGCAGATTTTGATAACGTAGAGCCGACGAATCTTAATAGGTTAAGGAGTGGTTTACCCAGTATTGGTCTAAAAAAAGCCGAGGCGATTTCGAGAATTGCTTATGAAACTAATCCGTTTATTGACATTGTAAGATACGACGAAGGTATTAACAGTGGCAATGTCAACTCTTTTTTCGACGAACACTTTAAGTTAGATGTAGTCATAGATGCCTGCGACTCCTTCGACGCAAAAATGATGCTCCGCGAAGGGGCTAAAAAAAGAAAAATCCCCGTAATTATGGTAACAGATCTTGGTGATGGAACGCTTTTTGATATCGAAAGATACGATATAAAACGTAACCTTAAACCTTTCCATAATCGCCTTGCCAATGTAAAAGGGGAGAATTTTATGGAAAGAGGTCTTTTGGCTATTGGCAAGGAAAACATCCGTCCTAGAGTGTGGCGGGCAATTGGCGAAATTGGTAAAACTATCCCAACTCATCCCCAGCTTGGCAATTCTGCCTATATGTCGGGCATTGTTATTAGCTATGTTGTGCGATCGCTCGCCAATAAGCAAAAGATTACAGACAAACAGGTACTTATCGACTTAGATGATTTTTTATTAAAAAAATAGTTATTGCAAAATTGGAGGTGGTATGAAGACGACGGAATATATAAATGCGATAGATGCATTTTTTAAGGCCAATGCCAGAGAGAATAATGCAGCAGCTGCCAAGGTACCAGGCAAAGTGTTTGCTGAGATGGCGGAAAAAACAGCCCTTGAAACTTTTCATACAGCCGCCAAAACGGTACCAGCATATAAGGATTTTCTTAAAAAAAATAAGGTCGATTCAGGAAAAATTAAAACAATAGAGGATTTTAAAACTCTCCCACTTACAGGCAAGAATAATTACCTATCAAAATATCCATTAAAGGATTTACTGATTGGTGGTAACTGGAGAGATAGATTTGCGACCACCTCAAGCTCTGGCTCGTCGGGCAACCCAAGGTACTGGCCGCGCTTTTTTGCGCAAGATGCAGGTGTTCTTAATGGTATGGATGCTACATATGTTGAGCTGTTTGACATAGACAAAAAATCTACTTTATTTGTTAATAGCGCGGGTATGGGCGTTTGGACAGCCGGTGATATGGTAGACCTTGCTGATAAATTTATGGCAATGAAGTATGGCAATCATACATCTATCTCCCCAGGTATCGATATGGATAATACCCTCTGGTCTTTAGGTGCTTTAGCGGCAGACTTTGAGCAGGTGATTATATGCGGATATCCACCGTTCTTAAAAGATTTAGTTGATCAATTACCACAAGAAATTGCTAAAAAAACCGACATAAAAATCATTGCCTTTGGTGAGCCCTTTAGTGAGTCATGGCGCAATTATATTGCTAAGAAACTAGGGATTAAAAAACCGTACAAGTCAATTTGTTCGCTACTAGGTTCGTCGGAAGGTGGTCTTATCGGGTCGGAGTTCGCTATGTCCGTATATATTAGACAAGTAGCTCAGACATCAACGAAGCTGACAGAATCACTGTTTGGACGGAATCATCTTCCGTCTTTGGTCCAATACGGACCCAAGAGCAAGTACATAGAAGATGTAGGTGGTCAGCTAGTAATGACCAATAAGGGCGCGTTACCACTGGTAAGGTATGATACTAAAGACGCAGGCGGTTTGCTTTCACCTGAGGATATAGCGTCTAAATATCAAGAGGTAATAGGTCGAAATTTGAACGACGATTTAGCTAAAGAAGGTATTGTGCCTAATAATATGCCTTATGTTTACCTTTTTGGGCGTGCAGATTATTCCGCAACACTTTATGGCGTTACTATTTCTCCGGAGCAAGTAAAGGATGCCCTCATTAGTGACAGGATTAATAAGCTTCTTACTAGTCGCTTTAATATGAGGACGGTTTACGATAAATCTGAAAACCAAAATCTTGAAATTGTTTGCGAACTACGTCGGGGTGTTCAGGTCGATTCTGTCGATGCACAGTCTTTAGCTGGTATTGTTGGTGAGGAGTTAGCACACTTTTCTACCGAATATGGTAAATTGCTTAGTACTATGAAGGAGCGTGTCTTGCCGGTTATTAAGCTAAAAGAATATGGCGATAAGCAATATTTCTCGAGCAAAAACAAACAGAAATATTTAGGGTAAAATAATAGTAAGGCAATTGCACAGCCGGGTTTGAGAGCCTTTGGTTTAAAGGAGGTAGTGTTCTGATACATAATAATATAGCTTTAGCTGGGCTGGTGTGTATCGAGCAATAGTACAAGATGACATTTCTACTAGAACAAGGCGGTCTGCTGTTTGGTTGGTCAACAATAATAACAGGTGTTGGCAATGTTCTTTTAGCTGTCGCAATTCTTTTTGTTGCCGAAAAAAAGCCGTCAAACATCTATTTCGCAATAATGGGGGCAGCTCTTGGGCTAATTAGTGTGACGAATTATTTTTCACTAACATCGTATGGTTCTCCTGAAAGAACCTTGTTTTGGATCCGAGCTGTAATGGTGTTGGTTGCCATAATGATGACATTTTTGTATGGTTTCGGCATATCGTACGAGAATAGGCTGTATAAGTTTAACTTAAGGCGTGGTCTTGTAATTGGTGCCATAGGTGTTGTAGTCGCAATTATTAGTGCTTCACCCTTGACTTACCAAAATATAAGCTTTGCAGACGACGGTGCCATAGTTCCGCACACCGGTCCGGGTATGATTGTGGTAGCGATGTTTATATTGCCAATTTTTGTGGCTACGGTTGTTGCAATGGCGAAAAATGCCCGTCGAGCGGTGTCTGAGCAAAAAAGAAATATTAATATTGCTCTTTATGCGTTTCTTCTATGCTTCGGCGTTCAAATTATAACATCATTTGTTATTGTCGCGGCACTTGGCTATACAAAGCTAGTACCTGTAGGTAACCTACTGTCACTCGCATATATTGTGTTAATTACAATGTCTATTTTGCGCTATAAAATCATAAACCTAAACGTCGCAAGTTCGCTAGTGTTTGTTGTTGTTCTAGGGGTAATGTTGTTCGCCGATATTTTCTCTGCTAGCAATACGGAAGAACGTATCTATAGGGCAATAGTGTTTCTTGCTGCAGCGATGATTGGATATCAGTTTATTAGAGCGATTATCACCGACACAAAAAGAAAAAGGCAGCTAGAGTACTATTCGCAAGAATTAAAGGGGTTAAACGAAAAACTCAAGAGAACCGACGCTATAAAAACCGAATTCATTTCTATGGCTTCCCATGAACTACTTACTCCTATCTCCGCCATAGAGGGCTATTTATCGATGATGGTCGACGAAAAAATAGTAGCCGTTGGTAATCCTAAGGCGGAAAAATATCTACAAAGTGTCTATAAATCATCTAATCGTTTGGCACGGCTAGTTGCTGATCTTCTTAACGTTTCTCGTATCGAAGAAGAGCGTCTCCTGATAGAGAAGAAAGCGGTAAGTATATTGGAAATGTTGCAATCTACAATCGATGAGCTAAGGTTCAAGGCATTGGCAAGCCGTATTACAATGAATTACACCTCGCAAGTAAGCGGACAAGATGCACTGGCTTATGCCGACAGCGACAAAATAAAAGAAGTTCTCATTAACCTCTCTGGTAATGCCATTAAGTTTAATAGACCTGGTGGTGTAGTGCACTTATGGGCGCAGGTCTGGCCTACCCAAGCCGTACAACAACGTTACAACCAGATGGCACGCCTTGCTGTCAACAGACCAGAGCATGGCGATGGTGCCCTTAAGCGGATAGTAAGCCAAATCTACACGCAAATGGTAGGTGATAAGCAAATGGTAATTGCAGTTGCCGACAACGGTGTTGGTATTTCTCGCGAAGATATTGGTAAATTATTTCAGAAGTTCTCTCGTGTTGGTGACTGGAGTACACAAGAAGTACAAGGTACCGGCTTGGGTCTTTATATTTCAAGGGCGATTGTTGAAATGCATCATGGAAGAATATGGGTAGAAAGCCCTGGCGAGGGCAGAGGTTCTATTTTCTACTTCAGCCTACCGCTTGCGCAATATAGTGCCACTATTGCACAGTTAGATGCTCGTGCGCCTCATAATAAAAATATGAAAGGACTTGCTCGTATGGGTGGAGGACCAGCAGCAAAGTAGATTAGAGCTCTTCTAAACTTTGCGCCATTAGTTTGTAGATTTCCTTAAAATTACGTGCCACTGTCTCGTTGCTATTCTCGGTTAACGATTTTACATAGCTCATAAGAGCACTATTCGGTTCATAGAGATCTGTTTCATATTGGCTAGCATTATCTGCTTCGTGCGTAAAAATAAACTGCACAATATTTTTGTTGTCTGTCATTACTATCACACTGGAGAGTTCGGTAGTATTTGCTTGTCCAATGTTGGCAAAATAGTAAATACCACGATACTTTTTATCTGCAGTTTCGATGTATTGTGGCGAGGTAGAAGCAAGAGTTGCTGCGTTGATAAAGGTGGCAGTTAACTCTTCTGCCCCCTCTGCGGAGCTTTTTTCGTAAATGTTTTTAATAGTTGCAAGCTTCTCGGCAAACTGATTATTTTTCTTGTAGTCGGCAATACTTATAACATCTACAACTGCTACTTTTGTTGCGTTACTACCAGTAAAGCGGACAATTTGTTGCTTGACACTTGGCACAATATCCATTTCGCTCGGTGTGTGTTCTTCTTTTTCTGGATTACCTAATTTTTCGGGGTATTTAAACTGCAAATTATGCGATTCCACTTTAACTGTTTTCCACCCCTCCGTTGGGTCGGGCTCTTTTGTTTTAGTGCCAGTGGTGGTTACTACCACCGATTCAGCGGGAGGAATATTGGTATCATTTTTTTCCTGTGCCATTTTTTTGCTAGAGGAATAAATCATAAACCCAACTACCGTTGCAAATAACAAAATGGTGGTACTGATTACAAGCAATAATATTTTTTTACCCTTTGTAGTCATTTTTCTCCTTTTCTTGCATTATCTCATAAAAATTGGTTTTTTCCATTTATATGATAAAATAAAAGTGTTCGAGTGTTTTATGTTGCTTGACAGAGGTGTTATAATATAGCCAATGGAGGTTGCATGTCAAACGAACAAGCAAATCTTAGGGTGTTGATTGTTGATGATGACCAGACGTTGTGTGATATGTACGCAGAAAGATTGCAGGTCGAAGGGTTCGAGGTAATTGTAGCGCATAACGGAGAAGAGGGTGCGGCAAAGGCGGTAGAGTATTTGCCAGATGTTATTTTGCTTGACCTTATGATGCCTAAGGTTAATGGTTTTAACACGTTGGAAATTCTAAAGTCTACCCAGGAAACCAAGGATATTCCCGTACTTCTTTTAACTGCCCTTATTCAAGAGGAGAACAAGCAGCGCGGTCTCCAAGCGGGGGCAGAAGACTATATTATTAAATCCGAATCTATGCCAGGAACAGTAATAGATAAAATTAAGGAAGTGGTAGCACGTGCACAGCAAAGAAAAAGCGGGCAGTTAGGTGTGGCTCCCGCACAAGGTGTGCCCACTCCGCCCTCTGTCTCGCCTCCTTCGCCTCAATACCCAACAACGCCCCCTCCACCAACCACAACTTCTGTACCACCCGCATACGGTCAACCGCAACAGTTCTCTCAGCCTCCGGTGCCACCCGCTAACACGCCACCCAATACGCCTACTCCCCCCGACCAAATTTATCCACAGCCCTAGTTAGAGTAGTTATTTTGCAAAGTTAGTGAAAGTGTTGTAACAGGCGCACCTCTTGCGGGTGCAGTGTGTGCTCTGACGAGCGAGAACTATTTAATGTTAAACTTAGTTCTTTGTTTTATTTCTCTTTCTATATCGCGTTTTTTAATTGTTTGCCTTTTGTCGTAGATGTTTTTTCCCTTTGCCTGAGAGAGGGCAATTTTTGCTCGTCCTTTTTTAAAATAAATTTTTGTGGGCACCAATGTTAAACCCTTTTCTTGAGTTGCGCCAATTAACTTTTTTATTTCGTTTTTATGCACAAGCAACTTACGGCTTCTTGTTGGGTCAAGGGTACTAGATCCAATGTGTGCGCCCACTAGCCACAGTTCTGGCGTGCCTTTTTCATTAAAAAGTACGCGACCAAAGCTGCCAGCGAGCGACACCTTCCCCGCGCGCAATGCCTTTATCTCGTCACCAAGTAAAACGATACCCGCCTCTATAGTATCGCCTATTTCATATTGAAAATGCGCTTTTTTGTTGTCTATTTTTTTCATACTATGGCGTCATCATACCATAAATACAGGGGCGATAAATAACAAAGCTTTTGACAATTTGCTTTTTTAGTGGCTAAATATATAAGGAGGTGCTTAGTGATTATAGGCATAACAGGCAGTTTAGCGGCTGGCAAAGATACGGTAGCGCAAATATTAGAAGAAAACGGCTTTCGCCACATCTCGCTCTCACAGATTCTGCGCGACGTTGTTGCAAGTAAAGGGGGCGAACTTACTACTGAAAATCTTACAAAAGAGGGTAATTTATTACGCCATAAAATGGGCGACGGCTTTCTTGCAAAACGTGCTCTAGAGAATGTAAAAGGAGATACGGTTATAAGCAGTATTCGCCAACCGGGCGAGCTAGTGCAGTTAAGGAAAAACAAACACTTTTTTCTTATTAATGTCGATGCAGATCCTAGAATTCGTTGGCAACGCCTTAAAAACCGCAAAAGACCAGGGGACCCCACGACAATGGAGGAGATGATAAAAATAGAAAAAAAACAAATGAAGGCGGGCGGAAGTAAGGATATGCAATTAGATGTGGTTGCGAGTAAGGCGGATTATATTATCAACAACGATGGCAGTCTTAGCGATTTACAGCGTAATGTAGACAAGGTTATAAAAAAAATCAAAAAGCGTGTATAAAGCGATGGCAACAAAAAAAAGTCGTCCAAGTTGGGATGAATATTTTATGGAGATAGCGCGCCAAGTATCAACACGAGCAACGTGCGATCGCAAGCACGTGGGTGCGGTAATTGTGCGCGACAAGGCAATTCTTTCTACCGGCTATAACGGTGCTCCCCACCACCTCCCTCATTGCGACGAGGTGGGCCACGAAATTGTGGATGGGCACTGTGTTCGTACTGTTCACGCCGAGGCAAACGCCATTGCGCAAGCGGCGAAAAATGGCGTTGCTATTAAAAACGGGGCTATCTATATTACTGCCTCGCCCTGCTACGATTGTTTTAAGCTTATAGTCAATGCAGGCATTACTAAGGTAGTTTATGGTGAATTTTATGCCAGTCGCTACGGTGCATCACAACAGGTTTTAACACTAGCAAAAAAGTCACGCATTGATATGCACCATATCGATGAAATAACCAAAGAGAGCAATGAAGGTAGAAATAGTAAGAATTGACAAATCACTCCCTTTACCAGAGTATAAAACAGAGGGCGCGGTTGCCTTCGATTTTTGTGTGAGGGAGGAAATCTGTGTACCAGCGGGCAAAATAGTATTAGTACCGACAGGTGTAATTGTTAAGGTGCCCGACGGTTTCGGCTTAGCTGTGGTGGCGCGTTCGAGTACGGGGCGTAAAAAAAACATCCTAGTTCCTTTTGGCTTAGTGGATAACGATTATTATGGACCGCAAGACGAAATTTTTATACAAGCGTATAATATAGGGGAAGAGGACTGTGTCTTGCATAAAGGGGATAGAATTGCGCAGGGAATTTTTGTGCGCTTGGCGAAAGCAGAGTGGGTGGAAAAAAAATCGACAGCCAAAAAACAATCGAGAGGGTCAGGGAGTACAGGGTAATGAATAAAAAAATAGAAGGTTTTACGTCTTACAATAAAGCACTTGCGTTTTTATTTGCTAACAAACACTTGCAAAACAGGAGTCGTTGGCAGGAAATGCGGACTGAGCGAATGAAGTTTTTCTTAAAACAGCTAGGTTCGCCACAGGACAAGCTAAAGGTTGTTCATATCACGGGTACTGCCGGTAAGGGCTCGACTTCGGCAATGATTGCCAATATTGCTTGCGAGGCAGGCTACAGGGTTGGGTTAATGACCTCTCCGCATTTACAAACTGTACGCGAAAGAATCCTCATTAATAACAAAAAAATTAGCGAGGAGAATTTTGTTCGTGTTATGAACAGGGTAAAAAAAGCGTACGATGTTGTGGCGCAAAAAGGAAGCTATGGCGCACCCGACTTTCAGCAGATTCATGTTGCTGCGACTCTCTGGTGGTTTGCACGGAAAAAGGTTGATGTAGCGGTGGTTGAGGTGGGTATGGGTGGCTATGGCGACGCCACTAATGCTGTGCATCCACTCATTGCTATTATTACTAATGTAGGCATCGATCACGTACGCTCTTTGGGTGACACGGTAGAAAAAGTGGCGCGTGTAAAAGCGGGTATTATTAAGAAAAATGCTATAGTTATTACTGGTGTAAGGCAACCGAGAGTCGAGGATATAATTGCAAGGCGCGCAAAGCATATAGGTGCGAAACTAATTACAGTAAAAAAAGCGGCAGAGTTTAAGATTGGCAAGGTAGCGCCTGATTTTGTTGTTGCTAGTATTAAGACAAAGTATTTTGATTTTAAAAGAATAAAAATAAGGCTTACGGGGCGTTACCAGGTGCGCAATGCTACTATTGCAGTGTTGACCGCAAGTGTATTGAGGCGGCGCTTTGGTTTTAAGAATATTAGCGAAACGTCTATTCGCGAGGGGCTCGAAGACGCAACAATTCCCGGGCGGTTTGAAATTATTAACAAGGAGCCTCTTGTTATTATGGATAGCGCGCACAACGAAGATAAGATAAAGGCACTTGTTGGTCTTCTTATTAAACTGTTTAGCGGTAAAAAATTGCGCGTTATGATGGGCTTTAAGAAGGGTAAGGATTATGAAGTGTGCTTAAGGAATATTGCTAGGTTGCATCCCGCCAAGCTCTACCTTACAGACTTTACACATCGTGGTATCCAATCAGAAGATCTTAAAATAGTTGAGCCGGTGGCGAAAGAGTTTTATAAAGATGTTGAGCTTTTTACCTCTGAAAAGCAGTGCTTAAAGAAGGCGATGAAGGAAACTGGGGAAGACGAAGCGCTCATTGTTACGGGCTCTATGTACTTAGTCGGCTCTTTGCGTAACCGCTGGGACAAGCTTAAGTAGTTTTTTTAATCACAATCGCTCCATTTACGGGAGATTTACTAAGCAAAATAGGAAACTTTTTATTTTGCGTTCTTTTTCGTGTGCTTAAAACACGGAATTTTTTCTTGTTTACCAGTACGGTGTCTCTTGCTTTAACCCCTAGGGCTTTTCGCAAAGAAGGGTTAAGGCGAATAAAATTGTCGCCGTTGCTTTTTTTAACGGTATAGTTTTTATAATAAAGATGACCCTTGAGGCGATGTTTGTCTCGCGTCCCTAAGGGAAGAGTGGTAATTTTCTCTAAACTGTTAAAATTTTTTTCAAAATAGCGCACCAATCCCGACAAGAGCAATATTATCTCCTTGCTTTGTTTTGTGCGCGCTTTATAGCTTATTTCAATCTGTAAATGTTGATAATTCTCCCCGAGCCCAACACGGCGTACAACATTAATTGTACTCCCGCAGAGAGCATCTGCTTCTCTTGCTACTGCAACTTTATATTTTTTATCAATTCTTTCTCTTAAAAAATGTGCAACCCATAAGGCAAGCTGTGGGTGGCAGGGGAGAAGGTTGTTTTTCATACCATTGGCAATGACGAGGTCATTTTTGGTATTTGCCTTGCCATGAATAGAGAGGTGGAGGAAGGGCTTGGTTAAATTTTGCTCGCTATCGATTATGCCGATGTTTCTAAATATGTTTTTTAACATAACATCTATAGCGTTTTGTGCCTGTTGCGGGGTTTTAATAAGGGAGATATTGTTGATGGTTTTACTAGCGTAGATGTTTCTATTAAGGTCGCTATAAATACGCGATCTTTTAGGAGAAAAATAACTCGATCCTGTTCTTTTCGCCACCCCTCTTGCTATTTCGGCTGTATATATTTCGTGTGTTTTTCTTAAAGATTGATAGCGTTTCCATCGTTTATATTTATTGCTATGCTCTTCGCCACTTATAGCGATAAGCACTTCTTTTCTTTTGGGGGGAGAAGCATGAACAGCGTCTAGACAACTCCTTGTTTTACCGATAAGAAAATTAGAGGGGCCAATGTGTTTTTTAAGCAACAAGCGCTCCTCAGAGGAAAAAAGATTCTTTTTTTTGCCAGTCATAATAATTTAATTATATTTCTGGTGTTAGTAAAAGACGCTGTTATTATAAAAAAAAAGAGATGTTGAATCAATGCTATATAACGGGTATTATAATAAATGGAATTGGAGGCTATGGATAAACAAATTACCAACCTGATAAGCGAGGAAGTGCAACGCCAGCGCGAAGGGATAGAACTAATTCCTTCTGAAAATTATGTTTCGCGCGAAGTATTACAAGCAATGGGTTCGTTTTTGACCAATAAGTACTCCGAGGGCTATGTTAAAAAAAGATATTATGGTGGTAACAGGGTTATCGATGAAATAGAGGCACTAGCAATCGCGCGCGTGAAAAAACTTTTTTCTACCTCGTACCATGTCAACATCCAACCTTACTCGGGTAGTCCCGCAAATACGGCAGTTTATTTTGCTCTTTTGCATTTTGGTGACAAAATAATGGGGATGAAGCTTGATCACGGTGGACATATTACCCACGGCTTACCAGTGAGTTTCTCGGGAAAGGCATATAAGGTGGTCTCTTACGGAGTAAACAAGAAAACAGAAGTAATCGATTACGAAGATGTCCGTGCCCTCGCAAGAAAAGAAAAACCCAAGTTGATTATTTGTGGGGCTACCGCGTATTCAAGAATAATCGATTTTAAAAAGTTTGCGCAAATAGCGCAAGAGGTAGGGGCGATCTTGATGGCCGATATCTCCCATATTGCAGGCTTGGTGGCCGCTGGTCTTCACCCTTCTCCGTTTGGCTGTGCAGATGTTGTTACAACAACGACACATAAAACACTGCGAGGACCAAGGGGGGCTGTTATATTTTGCAAGAGTAAATATAAAGATGCTATCGATAGAGCTGTTTTTCCTGGTCTGCAGGGTGGGCCTCACAACCATATCACGGCGGCCAAAGCGGTATGTTTTGCCGAAGCCTCAAAGCCTAACTTTAAGACATATTGCAGGCAAATTGTAAGTAATTGCAAGTGCCTTAGTAGCGAACTTGAGCGCTATGGAAGAAGAGTGATTTCCGGAGGAACAGACAATCACCTTTTGTTAGTAGATGTACGCTCGTACGGGTTAAACGGAAGTAAGGCGCAAAAAATTCTAGATAACGTTAATATATCGGTTAATAAAAATACTATTCCCTTCGATACGCTTGCTCCTCATATTGCCTCAGGTATTCGCATTGGCACGCCGGCGGTAACAAGCCGTGGAATGAAAGAAAAAGATATGCTAAAAATAGCAGACTTTATTGAACGCGCTCTTTCCGGAAAGGGGCAAGAGATATTAAGAAAAGAAGTTGCTACTTTTGCAAGACAATTTAAGTTACCGGGGGCACTATGAAGCAATACCACGATTTCCTTAAAACAATTTTGTCTAAAGGGGTCGATAAAAACGATCGTACCGGTACAGGGACAAGGAGTATTTTTGGCTACCAAATGAGATTTGATCTTAATAAAGGTTTTCCACTTCTTACAACAAAAAAACTTCATACTAAGTCAATCATTTACGAACTCCTTTGGTTTTTAAGAGGAGATGTTAATATTAAATTTTTAAATAACCATGGTGTAACTATTTGGGACGAGTGGGCGGACGAAAAAGGGGATCTCGGCCCTATTTATGGTAAGCAGTGGGTGCGTTGGGAGGGAAAAAATGGCGAAGTCATTAACCAAATAAAATTAGCACAAGATATGTTGATTAACGAACCCACTTCGCGCCGGATTATAGTTAGTGGCTGGAACGTTGCAGATTTACAGGAATTGGTAAAAGGAAAAAAAACCGCGCCTCCTCCTTGTCACACTTTGTTTCAGCTTTATGTGGTTGAGGGGAGGCTTTCTTGCCAGCTCTACCAAAGGAGTGCAGATGCTTTTCTAGGCGTGCCTTTTAATATTGCGTCTTATGCCCTTTTAACGATGATGTTTGCAAATGTTGCTCACCTTAAATTGGGTGAGTTTATCCACACCTTTGGCGATGCGCACATATACAATAACCACTTCTCCCAAGTCAAGGAAATTCTTTCTCGCACGCCAAGATTACTACCTAAAATGAAAATAAAAAACGATGTTAAGGATATGTTCAGCTATAAGTATGATGATTTTAAGTTGATCAACTATAATCCATACCCCACTATTAAAGCACCGATAGCAGTATGAATGTAAAAAATAAACCGCTTATTTGTATTATCGCTGCCGTTGCGCGTAATGGTGTTATTGGTAGCAGAAATACATTACCCTGGCATATTCCGCAAGATTTTCTCCACTTTAAACGTTTAACAATGGGCTACCCCCTTATTATGGGGGAGAACACACACAGCTCTATCGGTGGGGTACTACCGGGGCGCACTAATATTGTTTTGACACATAAAAAGAATTTTTCTAAAAAAGGAATTAAGGTTGCACACTCCACTGACGAGGCATTGCAAATAGCAGGGAAAGAAAACAGAGATAAAGTTTTTATAATTGGTGGTGGTTATGTTTATCGTCAATTTATTGCCATAGCGGACAGATTATATCTTACCGAGCTTAACAAAGATTACAATGGAGAAATTACCTTTCCTAGTATCGTCGATTTTCAGCCTGTAAAGGAGCTTGGTGGAGGAAAGTGTGGTGATATAGAATATAAGTTTAAAATGTACGAGCGTAAAAATGCAAAGAGGTAAATTTATTGTCATTGAGGGAGGCGAGGGCGCAGGTAAAACCACTGTCGTACATCGTGTCGTAGAAAGACTAAAAGAGGAAAACATTCCTTTTGTTGCTACAAGAGAGCCGGGTGGTAGTGTTGTTGCGGAATCTATTAGAAAATCGTTTATTAATAACAAGTTAGGTGCGTTGAGCCAGCTTTACTGCTTTAGCGCAGCACGTGCTGTCTGGGTAGAGCAGTTCCTAAAACCTGCACTAGCCGAGGGAAAGAATGTTATTAGCGATCGCTCCTTTCCGGCAACCTATGTCTACCAAGGGCTCGCGGGCAAACTAGGTCTGCCACTTGTCAAAAAAATAACCAACCCCACAATGCGTGATGTTAAGCCTGATTTAATAATAATTTTAGATGTATCGCCAGCAACAGGGGTAGAGCGTAGCTTTAAGAGTGGGGATACAAACTCCTTCGAAAAGGAAAGCCTTGCTTACCATCAAAAAGTTAATAAAAGCTACCTTTTTTTGGCGCGGAAAAATAATTGGCCCATTGTTGATGCCAATGAACCGCTTGAGAGCGTGCTAAGCAAAACTTATTCTTTGGTGCGCGCTGTTGTAAAAGACAAAAAATAAAGATAAAATAACGCTATGGAAAATGAAATAGAAATTGTTCGTCATTCACTGGCGCACGTTTTAGCGGCGTCGGTTTTACGTCTTTATCCTGACACAAAGCTCGGGACTGGCCCCAATATTGAAGATGGTTTTTATTACGATTTTCACTTTAAAAAAAGTATAAGTAGCGAAGACCTTTCCGCTATTGAAGCGGAAATGCGCAAGCTCATCAACGAAAACCAAAATTTTGAAAAGATTGTGGTTCCTATAGCTCAAGCACGCCAGGTTTTTAAGAACGAGCCCTACAAGCAAGAATTAATCGACGATATCGAAAAAGGCGAAGATCGTCCGGAGAGCGTAACGGTATATAAACTCGGTACTTTTGAAGATTTATGTCGCGGTCCCCACGTCGCTTCGACCGCAGAGCTAAGAGGCGTTGCCTTTAAGCTCGACAAAGTCGCTGGAGCTTATTGGAGGGGCGAAGAAAGCAATAATATGCTTTCTCGCATATATGGCCTAGCATTTGCAAAGAAGGGCGAACTTGCTAAATTTCTTGAGCTACGCGAAGAGGCAGAAAAACGCGACCATAAGAAATTAGGAAAAGAACTGGGTTTGTTTATTTTTTCTGACCTCATTGGTCCAGGTTTGCCTATTTATACGCCCGAAGGAACAATATTGCGCAATAGTATTAAAGATTATTCTAATACTCTGCGTGCAAAAATGGGTTACCTTGAAGTCCATACACCGCAAATAAATAAGGCAGATTTGTTTAAGAAGTCTGGCCACTATGAAAAGTATCGTGAAAATATGTTCAAGTTAGAGTCGAACTATACGCAAGATGAATATTATCTTAAGCCAATGAATTGTCCACAGCATACCCAAATATATGCTTCTAAATTACGAAGCTACAAAGATCTTCCGATAAGGCTGGCTGATTTTGCTAATCTCTATCGCGATGAAAAACCTGGCCAACTCGGGGGGTTGACACGCCTGAGGGCATTTTCGCAAGACGACGGTCATTGTTTTTGTCGCGAAGATCAAATAGAGAGTGAGTTTTCTCTTCTCCTCGATGCGGTAAAACAAGCGATGTCGCGCTACGGTCTAGATTATTATATTCGCCTATCGTTGCGCGATGAAAATAACAAAGATGCTTATTTGGGCGACGATAAGAGTTGGGTAAAATCACAAGAAATGCTAGAAAAAATGCTTAAGGAAAAAAATATTGATTACCGCAGGGCAGAAGGTGAAGCAGCGTTTTATGGCCCCAAAATGGACCTCGTGGCAGAAGATTCGTTAGGTCGCGAATGGCAACTTTCTACCATCCAGTTAGATTTCAATATGCCCGTGCGCTTTGGCTTGGAGTACATTGGAGAAGATGGCAAAAAACATACACCGGCTATGATTCACAGCGCTATTGTTGGCTCCCCGGAGCGTTTTATGGCGGTTTTAATAGAGCATTACGGTGGTAATTTCCCTGTCTGGCTAGCGCCTGTGCAGGTTACCGTTGTTCCCGTTTCCAACAAGCACAACAACCACGCGCAAGAGGTTTACGAACAATTAAAGGAACTCGGTGTAAGAGTGGCTATTAATCTTGCCAATGAAACTTTGGGAAGAAAAATTAGAGAGAACGAAAAGAAAAAAATCCCTTATGTTGCCGTGGTGGGTGATAAAGAAATTGCAAACAATACAATTGCTGTACGTTTAGCGGATGGTAGAAATCAAAATATGAGTGTGAGCGATTTTGCGCAATTAGTGATTGATTAATGCGTTAAGAATCTCCCAGCGCTTTTTTTTAGTAATCGCACTAACGTTATCGGCAAAAAGGCAAGAGGCTGCCCCTTTTCTTTCGGAGTATTGAGCGATAAACGCCTTATTAAAGCGACATTGCTTAACAACATCGACGGTGTCGTTGAAATCTTTTTCTGTTTCTCCAGGAAAACCAACAATAATATCGGTAGATAAAAAAATCTGTGGCACGGCTTTTCTAATTTTCTCTACCAAAGCCATATAGTGGGCTCTAGTGTAGCGTCGATTCATTTTGCTTAAAATCTTATCGCTTCCCGATTGCATAGGGAGGTTAAGTTGTTTAGAAAATTTTGTTGAGTTTGCCATCCAGTTTATTAGGTCGTCTGTCATATCTTGAGGATTAGGGGAGAGAAAGGAAATCGTTTTGAGCCCCTTTATTTTTTCGATTTTTTTAAGCAACACGACAAATGGCGAAGGATTGTCTTTACTCCATTTTTTTCCGGTGGGTGCGATGTGTTTTCTTAAATCACGGGGAAAATAATGCGAAAGACCGTAGGAGTTAACGTTTTGCCCCAAAAGAATTATACTGGTAAGACCCTGAGAAACAAGTGATTCAATTTCTTTAATAATGGTACGTTCGGGCTTACTAACCTCTCGCCCTCTTGTAATGGGAACAGCGCAGTAAGTGCAAAAATTATTACAACCGGCGGATATTGTAACGTATGCTGTTTTTTGCTTATCCACAAGCTGGTAATTAGTTTTTCTTTTGCGCATTACTTTCTTTGCGCTCTCTGCCAGAGGAGGGGTAATATAACGCCCTAGGGTGCGTTTTGGGTGGCTTATAAGTATGTTTGGCGCGACGATAGCATCGACAACTTTTTCGAGTTTTTTGCGGTCGGAAGGGAGAATGCAGGCGGTTAGAATAATGTGTGGTTTTCGAGGAAGTTGGCGCCAGTTGTGAACGTGGCCGACAAGGCGATCAACCGCTTTCTGTCTTACACTGCAGGCGAAAACAATAATCAAATGAGCGTTGTTGCTCGTTGTTTCACGGTAACCTAAATTTTCTAGTTTGTGTGCTAGTTTTTCGGCATCGTAGTAATTAAACTGGCACCCTAATATAAAGAGCTTAAACGTCGGAGTTCTTGGTTTCATCGCCTTCACCGTTGCTCTCTTCTTTAGCGTCTGCGTCTTTCTCTTCTTCTGGTTCACCGGCGACCTTCTCCAATGCTTCTTTTTCTTGTTCCTCTGTAGATGTCTCTAGTTCGGCTAATTCCTCTTCGCTTCTTGGAGGTTCAACAAGAGCAATAACATCTTCAGGTTCAGCGAATATCTCTATGCCTTCTGGTATATCGATATCACTAATTTTAATTTGATCTTCAAAGGTCTTAAGTGGCGATATATCCACTTTAATTTCTGGCACAAGGTTGCGAGGCAAACATTCTACCTCGAGGCTACTATAAGGAGTAACGAGGGTGCCTTTTTCTTGCTCTACCGCTAAGGATTCACCGGTAAATTCTAGAGGGATTTCTGTGCGTATCTTTTTATCCATTCGAACGCGTATTAGATCAACGTGAATAAGGTTACCACTTACCGGGTCGTAGTGAGGGTCTTGGGCAATGACATTTATTTTTTCATCGCCGAGCGAAAGCTCAATTAGACTGGAGGATCCTGCCTCTTTGTATATTCTATTAAAATCTTGGCTACTTAAACTAATAGGAGATGGCTCTTTATTTGCGCCATAAACGACTGCTGGAAGAAGACCTTGCTTGCGGAGGTTTTTAACCTTACGCCCTGTGATTGAGCGCGTATCTGCAGAAAGAGAATATTTTTGTGTCATATGTTTGAATTATTTTTGCCAAAGCTTTTGAAAGTCGCCATCGAATTTTTCTATGGCGATGTGGCTGTCTATTACATCATTTGTGGTAAGCTTTTTACCTGCTTCCTTCTTTTCAATTGCAACAAAGCGGGGAACCTCGTTTGCATTTTGGCTCGCAACAATGAGGGTTGTGAGGGGGGGGTGGTTGTTGGTACAAGTTACTTGTACCACATTAGCGTTATCGAGTTTGCCACGCACCTTAATATCGACGCGCGTAAAGTGGCGCCGGCAAATGGGGCAAACCAAAGACTGTTGGACGCTATTTATAAGTTCATCAACACTAAGCACTTATCCTCCCACAGAGAGATTGTACCTCAAAAGGGAGAAAAGTCAACCTATTTTCCTTTTTCCGCAACGGCTTTATCGACAACAATTGCCTGTGCGAGGTGGTCGCCAATGCGTTGGCGCGTGGGGGATAAGAGAATAGCAATAATACCCATAAGGTAAAAGACCGGTGCACCATCAGCGCCACGAAAAAGAGAGCGAATTAAAGCTTCCCTAAAACTAATAGGCGAGCCATCTTCTTTTACTATAGTCATACCCATTAAGGTTTTGCCAACAGAGGTGCGAGCAACTGCTTCAAAGACAATAAAGTAGCCAAAATACATTACTGCGAAAATAATCGTGGGGGCGGTCGAGATTTGGTATATCCCCTGGTTAAACAATTCTGGGTCAATAAACGACAAGAAAATAGCAAAGCGCCAATCAGCGCCAAAGATTATGCTCAAAATTACAGCGATAACCATAATTACCACATAATCTATTACTCCTCCAAGAACTCTTCTACCAATTGATGCTGGAACAAACATTCTTCCTCCTTAAATTTATAGACTCAGGTTTGGGAAAAGTGGATAGCTCCACGATCTATCGAGCGTTGATGCTACTTTATCCCATATAGTTCTGCCCGATGCGTTATCTATGCCAACAAAACGGAATACATCTTGTGTGTTACGAGGCTGTAGGAATACGCCGGGCATATTGTTGACGGTGAAAATATTACCAATGACATTAAAGAGGTTTTGAGTGGCTCCACCAGTAATGTTTCTTAAGATAACAGCGAATGTTCCTTGTTGCAATGATGTTCTGTTGGTGTTGCCGTATTGCTGGTTGTTAGTATATGGGTTGTAGCCACTAGGATATTGCTGGCTGTATCTTTGTGTATAGGGGTCGTAGTTGCTGGAGCCATAGTTGTATTGACCTTGGTTAGATGTAGGGTAGCCGTAATTGTAGTTGTTGTAAGGGTAATTGTAACTAGGATAATTGCTACCATAGCCACCAAGGAACCAGTTAAGGGGGTTGTTGCTATCGTAGAAACCGGGATTAGCAAGGTGTGAATACTTACTCGCCACTACTCCTTGTGCCAAATTACCAAGATCTTCTAGCCAGCCATCGAAATCCTCCTTAAAATCGGCACGGGGAGTGGTAGTGCGCGGAGTTTCTACTATTTTTTTACATTGATCTTCAGAGGTGATGTGGTCATACTTTCCTGGCGGGGTAGCGGTGGTAGTTGTGGTTGTCGTTGTTGTCTTGGTTGTGGTAGTGGTTTTGGTAACTGTAACGGTGGTTGCGGTTTGTGTTGTAGCGCCCTCTGTGGCGACGTCTTGCGTTTCGCTAGCGGGTGTGCTGTCTGGCGGAGTAGTGCCCTCTTCTGTAGGGACTATTTTTTCCTCTGCTTCCTCTTTGTCTTTATCTTCGTCTTCTTTTTCTGTTTCTTTTGCTTCTTCCGTCGCTTTTTCTTTTGCCACCTGATTGGCACGGAAGGCCTCTAGACACTCTTCGTCCATAACTTCTTCCTTATCGATGACCTCTTTTTCTTCGGGCATAAAGCGGGAGGCGATACTGCCAAGGGCACCAATAATATTCTTATAAGCGTTTATCTTGTACATATCGCCAATCATTTTTTGCGCTTCTTGTTGAGGGTATCCGCCCGCTTGCAACCCTGGATAGAAGGTGTTGCTGGGGTAAAGCGGGTTACCGAAAACGGTATCAAACCACGTGTTGCGGGGGTTTGTGTTGCTTGAGTATAAGGATGAGCCGAGGTTTGTTAGTCCTTCGTTGCCAGAGAGGAGAGCAGCAAGAGGTGGTAGTGCACCGCGCCAATTACCTTTGAGTAATTGCGTAAGGGCATCTGCCGCTAAATTGAGCCTCATCCACCTACGATATTGGCTATCTTGTACTTGCTCGCCCAGCCCGAACAAGGTATTAGTTGGAGACTCTTGTTGCTTGCGAATCGCACTGCACTGACTCAGTAACCGACTCATAGTATTAAGTGCTTGGACGCGGGGATTGTTAAGATCGCCAGTTGAACTACCAGTCTCTGCATCGCGAGAAAGACGCCTCGACTCTTCCTCTAACTGTTCACTTGTAGCGTTGTCGATTGTTGCCTCGCTGGTGTATATATAAGACCTGTTTTCTCTTGCAAAATTTTTTGCCTGCTCGCAGGCGTCACTGCCCTCTGTAACTTGCCTCTTGTATTCGATGCACTTCTTGAGAAGCTCTTTAGTTTCTCTGTAAAATTCCTTATGCTCATCGTTGTCTGTCGTGGCTGTGGCGCGAGTGTCGAATGTGGTGGAAAGTGCACCGATTGCTTCCATTGAGCCACTTCTTACGGTGCTAATATTGCTTCGCATACTCTCCCGAATATCCTGGGGTGCCTTCTCCATCTTCTTAACAGTTTCTTGGCACGGGTCAGTTATGCTGTCTGCGCATTTTTGTACTAGACCCGACAGTTCTTTGTACAGTTCTTTGTCTGCCCCAGGGGTATTGATGTTTTCCCTGAAGTCGCGCGCAATTTTTTCAATTTCTGCTTTATTCTTTGTTTGTATCGTGGCTATATCCTGTTTGCTACCGGGGTAAGTTGCTCCTTCCATTTGGCTAATTGCTTGTTTGCACGGGTCGGCAGTGGATGGGGCGCAACTGGCGATATTTTCAATAAAATAATCGATTGCGTCAAGCTGAAGAGAATCTCTTTCAGTCGGCGCTTGGAAGGTTATTCTTAGATCTATAGCACGTTCTTTGGCTTGTTCCGGTGTTGTGTTACCGTTTCTGACATTTTGCAACTCTGGGTAGAGCCTATTATATGCTACATTAGTTCCTAGTGTGCCTGTGCCGTCTTCGTTTTTAGGCCTCGACTTCTCTAGCCGGTCTTCGACTTCTTTGCACTTGCTTTCGTCGGCTAGCTCCTGCTTATCCTGGCAGTTTGCCTTTAGCTCGTTTATCGTTTTTCCTAAATTTCTACTTTCGCTTGTAAATGGTCTTTGTTTTTCTTTTCTGATTTTTTCTAGCGCGCTTATTAATCTATCTGAATCATTTTTATATTTAGTGAATGCATTTTTAATTTCGTTAGAATTTTTTCCAAAATACGTGTTATTTGTAGCGGGGGTTTCGCTAAAAGAGCGGATTTGCCCGTTTATTAGTTCTTGGCACTTGGTGTTTTCTTTGCCACACTTTGTTTGCAGATCACTAATTAAACTGTTTAACTTCTGAGCCTGCGATGCATTTCTGTTTTGCTTGCTTTTTTCGATAATCTTAAGTTGAGATTCAAGCTGAGCCGGATTATCGCCATAATTTTGCAGTGCATCGTTCGTCGCGCTATCGTAGTCTTTAGTATTTTTCCTTGCTGTCTCTATAACATTCTGGCATTCGTTAGAAGAGGACTCCATTGTATGAACGTATATTTTTGCCGTGTAACCACTTGATCCTCTATTAGCTTCACCGAAAACGGTGCTATGTTCTAAAAACAAGGCGAACGCAATGCAGAAAATAGAAAGTAAGGCAACGCCAATCCATGCACCAGCGAGGCGCCGCTTATTAACTGGGGCTATTTTTTTACTCACAGCACTCCCTTCAAAAGCTAGGTACTTTTACCATAAAATAAAACTCTTACAATGCTATTATAGCATTGTTTTTTAAAATTATGCGCGCCACTTTTTAATATTTTGATGATGCCCGCTCAATAACACCTTTGGAACAGGTTTTCCGCTAAAAACTTGGGGTTTGGTGTACTGTGGATATTCCACTTTTTGCCTTGTGGAAAAAGATTCGCTAAGAGCCGATGCGCGGTTACCTAAAACGCCGGGCAAAAGACGTGCCGTAGCCTCTACAATGCTCATTGCCGCCAACTCGCCACCGGCAAGCACAAAAGAGCCTAGCGATATTACTTCGTCGACATAGTCCTTTATGCGCGCATCGAAGCCCTCAAAACGGCCACACACCAATACCAAATGTTTTTCTTTGGTGTAACGGCGCGCTACTTCTTGGCGGAACAGTTCCCCTTCGGGGGAAAGCAGTATAACCTTAGAATGTTTTGTGCGGGTCTTCTTAATGGCGGCAACTACTACGTCGGGGCGCAAAAGCATTCCCGGCCCACCCCCGTATGGGGTGTCGTCGACTTTTTTGTGTTTGCCAATGCCAAAATGGCGCAGGTCAACAAACTCAACGACAAGAAGTTTGTTTTTCCGCGCTCTTCCCAAAACAGAGGCTTTAAGGTAAGTATCGACCTCTTTGGGGAAAAGAGTAATAATTGTAAACTTCATAGCCTTATCATAGCACAAAACCTCGAATTGGTTCGAGGTTTTGTGTGTCTTAATTGTTTAACTTTTATTCTAAAGGAGTAGTTTTTTCCTCTTCCATGGGCTGGAAGTCGTCTGCTGGCGCGGTGGAAGGTGCAGAGCTTGTGCTGGACTCTGGCGTAGAGTTATCTTCTGCCACCTCTTCTTTTGCGGGGCGACTTCTGCCAAGGTCGCCACGGCCACCTTCGGGCTCAATAATCTTTAAGTTGACGCGGGCGTTATTTTTTGCCCCTAAAACGCGAAGAAGGGTACGAATCGATTTAGCGGTATTGCCGTCTTTACCGATTACCTTCCCCATATCGCTGGGGTCAACGGTTAGCTCCAGTAGAACTCCCATTTCGTCTATTTTTCTTTCCACCTTTACCTTTTCAGGAACATCGACTATCTCCTTAACGATATACTCTACAAATTCCTTGTCGTGCTCTTCTGGGGTTGGGCTCATTTGGCCTCCTCTTGATTATTTTCTGGTTGATTATTAACATCTTTGGGCTGTGGGGTTTCTTGCGCCTCTACTTGTTCTTCTGCTTGTTTTTCGCCCTGCTCGGCAGTTTCTGCTTGCGGGGCTGTGTCTTCTTTTGTTGCAGAACTTTTATCTTTTTCTTGTTTTTCTGTTTTTTTCGGCTTCTTAGGTGCATCTTGTTTGTAAACAATAAGCTTATGTTTAATCGATGCTCCAAGTAAAAGTTTTGCTACAGTATTGCTTGGTTGCGCACCACTGTTAAGCCAACTCAAAGTGGCTTCTTTGTTTACTTTTAGCTCTTTTGTTGTTGGATTATACCAGCCAAGCTTAGCGGTAAAGCTACCCTTGGCGGGGTTAGTATGAGGAGTTACGACGACTTGATAGTGTGGTTCATTCTTTCGTCCCACCCGTCTCAATCTTATTCTTTGCATTTAACCTTTCCTTGCATAACTTATGTTGCGCTTGGTCAAATATAACATTCTTTGGTATTGCTGTCAATATCGCCCTATGACCATTAAGGAATTCTCGAGCCGTCATAATTTTTTTGCCGGCTGGTTGAATTTTTTCTATCACGAGCCTATCTTGTTCTGCACGAGCCTTAATAATTTTATAGAGGTGCTTTTGGGCGAAAAAGAAAACACCCGGCCATTTAATGTATGCACGCATTTTTGTAATAATTGTTTGCGGGGGTTGTGTAAGATCAACTAGACCGTCTTGTTTGGTAATAATGTGGGTGTAGGTTGCTTTTGTCTCTATTTGGGGGGTAGCTTTTTGCTTGCCAGCAAGGTAGCGCGCTAAATGTTTTTTAAGAAGATGAAAAGAAAGCTCACTTATTTTTTTTTGCAGAGTGAGGGCGTTGTCGTTGTCGCAAAGAGCCACTTCTTCCTGCGCAATAACAGGACCCGCATCCATTTTGGGAGTTAGGACAATCAAGCTTGTCCCGGTGGTTTTTTCTTCGTTTAGAATAACGGTCTCAATAGGGGAGGGGCCACGGTATTGAGGTAAAAGTGAAGGATGAATATTGATAAAGCGATGTGGTAAAAGCGACAACGTGCTTTCCGGTATAATTAAGCCGAGTGCTGCTACCACCACGCAATCAGGCTTTTCTTTTTTAATAGCTTTATTTACTGGTTCCCAAGTTTGCTTTTTGTCTAGAACGGTTGTTTTTATTGCAAAACGACGAGCCACCCCTAAAATAGGGTTTGCTTGTGGCATTAAGCCGCGTCCTGCTGGTTTAGCGGGCTTGGTGATAACGCGGAGAATATCGTAGTGTTTGTCTTTTATTAATCCTTCGAGAATGGGCTGTGCAAAGACATCGGTACCGGCGAAAAAAATCTTCATACTTATTCTTGGGTTGTTTTGTGTTCTTTGGTTTCTAGGGCGCGGTCGGTAATCAAAATGCCATCGAGGTGGTCTATTTCGTGTTGCAAGGCGCGGGCAAAAAGATCGGTAGCTTTTATTTTATGCCGTTTGCCGTTGATGTCCCAATAGAGCACTTTTACTCTTCTGTACCTTGGTATCTGGAGGTTAATGTCGGGCAAAGAAAGGCAACCTTCTTCGGCGACAGTGGTTTCGGTGCTATGACTGATGATTTTAGGGTTAACCAAAACCGTAAGGGGAACAGGGGCAATACCCTCTTCGCCCTCGCGTGGAACAAATTCCACCACTGCTACGCGTTGCTTGGCGCCAACCTGTGTTGCTGCTAAACCAATACCGTCTTTAGCGCGCATAGTTGGTATCATTTTTTCTACTAGATCCTG
>Ga0209718_1001120_pt1 | contig 31964 bp, 34 predicted proteins | sample AD_JPNAS1_MetaG_FD_184420 | JGI IMG/M metagenome (GOLD analysis project Ga0209718, IMG submission 184420) | Active sludge microbial communities of municipal wastewater-treating anaerobic digesters from Japan - AD_JPNAS1_MetaG (SPAdes) (version 2) | ecosystem: Engineered > Bioreactor > Anaerobic...
AGCCGTTTCTCCTTGGCCTCGGGAAAGCAAAGCGATGGCCCGGTTCACCCGCGCCCGGACGACGCCGAGATACAAACCGGCCGCCGCTGCCGCATTTTCATTTTCCGAAAAATGCGCCTCCGCCTCAGACCAACACGATCGAGCCAACAATATCTTTCCTAACGTATTGCTCGCTTCCAAGCGAACCGCAGGCGATGTCGAGCAAATACCCGCTTCCCGTGCATGACGGCTCGCTCGATCGAGATCACCCACCGTATAAGCCACTTCCGCCAGTTGTGCGAGAACCCCGCCCCGCTCTTCATCCGTCGCACATCGAGAATACGCCCGCTCCAATGCCACACGCGCCCCTACCACATCCCCCCGCGCCAGCAACGCTCGCCCTAGCGCGAAATGAGCTTCGAATGGCGCCGATACATCACCACCGCCAGCAATATGCGCAAGCTCCAACGAAGCCTCGATATCATCTCGATCGAGCGCCAACTCCGCCGCGAACAAGGCTTGCGAACGACGCTGCTCGAGGGGCATGCGACGCAACGCATTGCTCCAGCCTTCCCAAATATCACGCCTCGCCAACCCATCATCGAGCGCGATCATCGCTTCGGATAAACAGCTTTCGCTTTGCTCTTTGCACCCCGCGCGCGCGTATAACACGCCCGCCCTCGCCAATGCCCAGGGCTCGTGCGAAAGCTTGGACCGAAGGGCCTCGGCCACCTGTCGATAATCCTCTGCTGTAGGCTCGTGCTCGATCGCATGCGCCTGGAGCGTGAGACTGATATGACCACCATGCTCCCGTATCGCCGCGGCTTCGCGCAATTCCTCCCACGATCGTGGTGAACCAAGAATAGTCATCCATCGCGAAGGCCACGATCGTCCCGTCAACCGAAGCCGCGCGAGAAGCCCTCGGGTCTGCTCGCCCAACGATGGAAAATCTCCTGTAAAAACAGGGGGTTTCTGCTGATCCGCCCAGGACCACCAAGCGTCGAGTTCGGCGATGGACTCACACGTGGTCCGCGATGCTGCCTCCTGGATCATCGCTTCCCACCAAATATCGAAATCTTCCCGAGACCCATCGACTTGGATCATCTTCGGGGATCCCAATCGTTCCTGCTCTTGTCCCCATTGGATCATCACCACGAGACAAGAAGCCATGCGCTCCAACTCGACCCGAACCGTATGATCCCAACCTCCGGGCGGCACTTGCCCCACCACCACAATCACGCCACGGCCGCATGCTTTCACCAAAACTCGCGCCGCTTCACAGGGATCCGCGGGCACCTCGAGCACTCCAAGCTGCATACACGCATCCCGCCAACACGAGTCCGCCTGCGCGTATACACTGATTGCCTTTCGCTGGTGCGCCTCACTCCTACGAAGAATATGACGCTCGACCGCCGAGGCTACCTCTACCGTGGGAACCCACACGGATACCACACCCCGGCTTTCCGAACCGCACACGAAACCGTCGACGGCCAACAGACCAGACGGTTGATGCTCCTGCTGCACGGCAGGCAGAGCACCCGCGGGCCAAAGGGGCGATACCACGATAACGTAGCCTACGCTCCCCGCCGGAGTCGTGCAACCGAGGAATTCGCTCGACGACCCAGAAACCCAACGCCCAATAACCCACGGGGCGCAAGCTTCGGAACTCGAAGTGCGGGGCTCGGGATGTGGGTCAGAGCCCCACTCTGCCGGAATAAGTGCAAATATAATAAAATCAATTAGTTACAACAGCAGGACTCAGGTTTTCGAAGCCGTACCCTGTCCACCCATCAGGGGACATCCCCTTGTCGAATCCCCTCCCGACGCCTATGAACCCGACCCAATCTCCGAGATTGCCGTACCAGCCGTGAACGATTCCTCCAAGTCCCGTATCGTCATCGCCATGAGCGGCGGGTTGGATTCGTCTGTCGCCGCGGCACGTTTGGTTGACGAGGGTTACGAAGTCATCGGGGTAACCCTTCATTTATGGGAAAACGCGGATCCGGCGCTGCAAAGCCGCTGCTGCGCGCCCGAGGACCGTCGCGACGCGCGTCGTGTGGCTGATCAACTTGGCTTTCCACACTATACCCTCGACCGCAGAGAGCAATTCGGCAGGGAAATCGTCGAGCCGTTTGTCGACGCCTACCTGACAGGCCGAACGCCCAGCCCTTGTGGTCCGTGCAACGAGCGAATCAAAATCCCGGCACTGCTCCGGTTCGCCCAACTCATCGACGCGCCGTTCGTGGCGACGGGACATTACGCTAGGATTGTGGGCAAAGAGTCACCGCGTTTGGCCCGGGGAGTCGATCGGCGCAAAGACCAGAGCTATTTTTTGAGTACCCTCGATGCTTGCACGTTGCGTCGACTACGACTTCCTCTTGGGCAAGACACCAAAGAGCAAGTACGGGCCGAGGCGATTCGTCGGGGATTGGTGGGTTCGAGCAAAGGAGAAAGCCAGGATTTATGTTTCGTGCCGGACGGTTCTTATGCGCGATTCGTGGCGGAGCGAGCTGGTGAGCGGGTTCGTCCGGGGTGGGTCGTGGATGAGAACGGTCGACGATTGGCGCGTCACGAGGGAATTCACCACTTTACGTTGGGTCAACGCAAAGGGCTTGGGATTGCCGTGGGGCGTGCCGTGTTCGTCACACGAATCGATGCGGAGCAGGGGTTGGTGGTGGTGCAAGATGCGGGCGCGGGCCGTGTGACGGCGGTGACCATCGCTCGACCTACCCTGGCGCTGGGAGTGGAGCTTCCCGTTCACGCGGTGTTGCAGGTGAGGTACCGGGATGGCGGGGCAGCGGCATGGCTCGACATGACCGATGACGGTTGCGTGCGTGCCCGGTTCGACGAGCCCATTCGTTGTGCGAGTCCGGGGCAGCTTGCGGTGGCGTACGTGGATGATGAAGTGGTGCTCGGTGGGACGATCACGGCTTGTGAACACTGAGGGCCTGTGGTTTTTTCGCGACACTGGTTGATCGGGGCCGCCCGCTCGTCGGCGATCGGTTCGGGCCGACGGTGGTTCGAAATATCTGAACATAATTGGCCTTTCTGTCGTCCATACCCCGAAAGACCGTCCGTGCATCGTAGGAAAACTCGGAGAGAACCAGGCAGGCACATCTCATGCATCAAAGCTTTTGGAAAGCTTGGCGATACCCGTTTCAGATCATAATCTATCGCAGAGGATGAGCACCATGCACCGTTGGATTCGAAGAGCTGCCATTGCCCTCACGGCTTTTGCCCTCATCGGTTCGCCCACCGATGCTTCCGCAGAGACACAAGACGAAATCGTTCAACGTCTTCGAACGTCGCGTGATTCCGAGCGATATGAGGTTGCGGTCGACGGTCAGAGCATCAAGGCTGGTGGGGCGCGTATTTTGGTTCAGGCACCGCTTGCGGTGGTGCGAACCATCGTTCAGGACTTCGCGCATTATCAAGACTTCATGCCACGCTTCAAGCGCAGTCGCGTCGTGGGACAAAGCCCGAAAGCCTCGCAGGTGTACTTGCAAGTACCGATTTTGCACGGCGCCGCGAACGTATGGAGTGTCATCAACTTCACCGCGCCGGTGAAAAAACCGGATGGTTCGGAAACCATCCGAGGCAGGATGATTCCCGGTCAGGGTAACGTTCGGGACTTCCGCGCGACATGGTATCTCGTGCCCATCGATGCGAATACCACGTTGTTGCGGTCCGAGATTCTCATTGTTCCCACGCTTCCGGTGCCGGGTTCCGTGGTGACGGGAGAACTAGGATACGCCGCCGATATGGCTGTGACATCCACGCGCAACCGAGCCGAAGCGCAAGTGCGCGAAGCTGCGAAAAAGTAGGTCATCCCCGCAGGATGGCCCAGCCGAGCAACCCCAACGCACCGATACAAATTCCTGCCGCAAGCCATAGCAACCAACGTGGTGTGGTTTTTTGCGGCGAACGGCAGTTTTCCAATTGCTGGGTGGCGAGCACGGTCAGCGACTGGAGCATGGCCTGGGCGGTGGGTTGACGTTCTGGGTTATCGAGCTGTTGTCGATACCACGCGGCCACCTGGCCCAATTGTTCTCGTTGCCATCCCAACTGCATCAGGCTTTCGTGGGCTTTGGGATTGTCCCATTGCGTCAAGACATGGTTCCAAAGAACGTCGAGCGGGTCGTTGTTCTCGTCGTTCATGTCAGAATACTTTTCGTGAATCGATGAGAATGGTCACCGGGCCGTCATTGTCGACCAGCACCCGCATCATGGCTCGAAAACGTCCGGTTTCCACGGCAATTCCCGTGTCGCGAACGCGGGTGACGAAACGGTCGAAAAGACGTTGGGCCTGCACCGGTTCCATCGCATCGTCGAAACTAGGCCGTCGTCCCCTTCGCACATCCCCGAATACCGTAAACTGGCTGATGGCAAGAATGGCGCCGTTTACTTGTCCGACGCCGAGGGACATTTTTCCCAAATCATCTTCAAAAACCCGCAAGCCGGAAATTTTTGAAGCAAGCAGATCGGCATCGTTGTCCGTATCATCGCGGCCCGCGCCCACGAATGCGACGAGGCCTGCACCGATTTGTCCTACCACGCAGCCGTCGACTTCGACTCTGGCGGAAGCAACCCGCTGCACCACCGCACGCATGGGTTCAGGCTTTCGTCAGCGCAAGCTCGCGGGAGATGCGTTGGGTGATTTCATAATAGGTTTTGCGGTCATAAGGTTCGTTGAGGATGTGATAATCCTTGTGGGAAAGGCCGACACAACCGAAGCAGTAGTTGCAGGAAGTCAGGCCGACGCATCGGATGAGATAGGCGCTTTGCACGCAGCGCTCACATCCGACACAGTGGTGGCAAGCGAGACAGCCCACGCACTGACGGCCATGAGAGCAATCGGAGCAGTCTTCGCAGGCGACACAGAAGTGGCAGCGAACGAGACCTTTGGAATTGCGGCAGAACGTGCAGGAAGAGCAACGTTCGCAGCCGATGCAGTCAATGCATCCCTGGTTGTCGCGCAGCGAAGCGTAGGTTCGAACGAGATCTCGGAAACGGGATTCGAATTCGGATTTGTTCATCAGATGCTCGTAGAGGAAGGGGAGCCAGTACCACGACCATGAAGCATTCTGCGCAGCGATGCAGCAGCCACACGGGTATCGTGCTCATCGGCTTGTTCTTCGATGCGGCGTAGCCGCTGCTCGACAATGGGGCGTCGTCGAGGAACTTCCCCCGCGAAGATGGTCACTAGCTTGGCGATGGAGTCCCGGACCCGCTTTTCATCCAGATGCTCGAGCATTTGCACGTGAGTTTCCTGGTCTTCCGGTAAGGAGAATCCCGCGGCGAAAAACATATCTGCTGCTTTCGAGATGGATGCAGGACCGGTGGCCGCGAGAAACTTCCCAAGCAAACGACGTCGTTCCGCATGGTTGGGGTCGGCTTCGGGGACCGGAGGCAGGACGATACGAGCGGCGGTTTTGGGTAGGACGGGTTGATTTTCTTCCGCGGCTTTTGGAGAAAACAGGGCTTCCAATGCGTTTCGATACTGTTTGGTGGCGGCATTGGCTCGCGCGATGGATTCGCGTTCCTGGTCTCGTTCGCGCTGGCGATGCGCCGACCCATCGCGCATCTGATCGATCTCACGCCATGATTTTTTCTTTCTTTCTCGCATCACTTCGTCCTCGTTGCGGTGTGATGATTCGCTGGAGCTTAGTCTCCGCGTGCAAACGCGCTACGCGCGACCGACGTTCGATCTCGAGTCAGACCATGTTGTGTTCGATTGCACGATCGCAGTCATTCCGTGCCGCCGCGTGCCGATGCGGGGACGGGATGGGAAGAGTCTTAGATTGTTCCACCCCTTGTTGGGGAAGGACGGTGGAAAATCCAAGCACGGACGCAGGCAGAGTGCAAGCCATCCGCGCGGCTTGGGTGCCCTGGAAGGATGAAAGAGTCGATATCATGAACGGATCCTGGTTGTCCGCCTTGGGGAAAGGCTCCGCAATAACATCATAACAGTTGGATATTATTACGTTTTATTGTATCTCCGGGAGGATGGATGCAAAGTTGTCTTGACGAATGACCTCGGCCGCTATGAGCATGGCCGACCTTGTGAGAACCGATGGATAAGAAACAGCAAAAGATGATCGTGGTGGGCGCGGCGGGTGGGGTGGCGCTCCTTTCGTTGGTGATTACCTGGCGTGTGTCCGCGAGTCGCGCGGAGCAACGGGCTGGCGAATTGCTGAGCGCTGCGGCGGATATGGCGCGTTGCATGGCCGGCGATGATGTGGAACTGCAACGAACGCAGGTCCATCAAGGTTTTGAGCGCAGGATGGTGCTCGATCTGCCGGATATCAACACGGCCAAACCGTGCCTTCTGGCGCTCGATGTCGTCAAGGAGAAGTGGGACGCCTACGAGTCGACGTGGTTCAACGCTTCGGGAGCCAAGGGGCAGGATGGAGTCGCGTTCAAGCAGCGATTCGACAAAGCGTATGAAGCGTTTCGCGCGCTTCCCTTGGATAAGTCGTCGGACCAGGTGTTTTTGCGCAAGGAAAAATACGGCAGCGTTCTTCAAGCGGGCGAACTGTCGTTCGAGATGCTTGATGCCGCCCGAGGCATGTACAAAAGCGAAGGGGCAAGCGATGCGGAAATTCAAAAGGCAGGCGAGACCCGCTTGCGCAAAGCTCCGAACGTTCCCGATCGAGTCGCCAAAGGCCGCGCCATAGCCACGATTTCAGGCAAGGTCAATCCGGCACACTGGCGGCTCATCCCTTCGGGAAAAGGTCTGATGCTGCACGCCGTCAATGAACAGGGCGAGATGGCAGTGGCCTGGACCGATGATGGTACCACGTGGAAATCAGCTCGGGGACCTGTTGGCTTCGCGGGCAAAAAAGACATGGAATTTCGCGCTTTCGATGCCCCCGGGGGCGAACGCTGGTTCTCGATCGCTTCCGGTCAAAAAGAACAAGCACAAGTCCAGGTAGGCAAGATCGTCGAAGGACAACTGCCAGCGCCAACCTCCTTTCCACCCCCGCCCGAGGATTGGAAACGCGCCCCAGGCGGTGAGCGGGAAGCCGTCGTGCTTTCACAAGGTACCGTGGCGTTTCCCGTATGGCGCATCGTCGAGAAAACCAACGAAGAAAAAAAAGCAGAGAAAAAAGAGCGCGAGGAGTGGGAAAAAAACTTTGCGGACAAGGATGTGCAAGCGCTGATCACGTTGGCTGAGCAACGTCGAGTCGCGCGCGCGGCTCTTGGTATCGATGACGATCATAAGCGGGAGGACGGCATCGCTTACGCCGTGGCGAATCAGCCGGTGACCGTGCTGTCGCTATCAGGATATGGGTTGGCTGGGCTGGTTCCTGGGGCCGAACCCATGGCGCTCGTGGGGGAAGGAAGCCTACCAGCGCAAAAAATGGCTTCGTTTTCGATTCCACCGCCAGGAGAGCCCATCGGTATGATGGCGTCGTCGGTGGTGGTCAAGCCGGTGGAACCAGCGTTGCGTGGCTCGCCGTGGTTCCGTTGTGTAGGTAGCGATGGAGTCTATTGGGGAACGACCACCACGGGCAGTTTCTTGATCGGCATGCAACCCAATTTTCTCCAACTCGTGCAGATGACAGCCCTGGCTGACGAAGGCTCCCATATTGGGTGTGGTCCTGGCGTGGCGACGGTGGCGCTTCCCTTCCTGAAGGATCGTATCTTCGCGAATTTACTAACGATTCGAGGAGGAGAACTCGAAGGGGGCAAGATCCACACGACCGCGGGGACCGATATTGCGTTGTATAACCAAACCGCGGCCACGAGCGCTGCCACCGGTGCGGTTGTCCTTGGGTGGGTTGCGCGGGGATACGCGCTTTATACCATCAACAACAAAACGGATAATGAGTTCGTGGCACCTCGTTTTCTTGCCGAAGTGGGAACGGATGGTTCTACGATTTCCGGCCTTGCCTTCGTGGGCGTGGGCAAACGTATGGTGGGGATGGTTGCGCGGGAAAGCTGCCCGGACGCTTCTCATTGCTCGACATCGTTCGAGATTTTGGTGAGCGACGACGATGCCAGGACCTGGAATCCCGGCTGATGAACGCGTTTACGAACGGAGCGAATGCCCGCGTCGATGGCGTCGAAGTCCGAAACCGATAGCGGCCAGGGCAAGCACGGCAAGATGAGCGTATCTGCGTGATTGATTTCGCGCGACAAGGCAAGCGCAGCCATCGGCTTCCTGATCAGAAGGCCACGAAGCGGGATGATTCCCTGCTTCGGGGTGGGCGTCGGACATGCCACTATCGCGCGCATCGGTATCGGAGTGGTCGGCGTTAGCATCGGAGACGATCCCGGTTTCGCCGTGGGAGCTGTCTGCGGAAGCCTCGGTGGTCTCGTCGCCGGAAACGTCGGCATGAGCGTCTTCACCGCTGCTTCCGCCACTGCCGCCACTTCCCGCGGACCCATCGGGAGTTCCTGCATCGGGACTTGCTTTGCTGACGAGGTGGAAGCGAACGGCGTCCCATCCGACACACTCCGTACTCGTGCCCTGATTCGTCATGCGTACGACGGCTTTCGATTCGAAGGGCCAGGTGCCGAGTTCGACGAATCGTCCGCCGATTTGAGACTCATCCAAAGTAGCTTCGTGGGAGCCGTCCTGGGCTTCGACGGTCACCTTCCCTTTTGTGACGGTTGCCTTGTCCGAATAGGGGATGAAGGCGCTGACGGTCCAGGTTCCCGCTACCGGGAGGTTGGCTGTCCAGGAAGCGGAAACGGGGGAAGAACTCGAAGCTTCGCGCCATGTGAAATGGCCTCTCCATCCCTTTTCCCCGAGGAATTTGGCTCCGGGGGGTGCTTTGAAACCGGGGTCCAGGTCATCGATGATGACATCGTCGACCAGCGCTTTTTTCCAATCCTCCTGAATCTGGTTCCAGGACACGATTACCATGGAAAGGACATCGCTGTAGTGTTGCCAGTTGGCGGATTTGCGGTAATATTCGCACCAGCCAGGATAAGAGTTGCTTTTGTAGCATTCCCATGCTGTTGCGGCGGGGGATTCGAGATAGGCGCTCATGGCCATGTCGCGAAGGAGCACGGAAAACCAGTAGCTATTATGCATTCCCGCGGTGATGCCGCCGGGGCTGGAGACCATGGTGGCGATGGACAGGCCCGTGGGAAACGTTTTTTCTTGAGCGGCGATTTTCAGGACCTCGTTTCCCACCTGGGCTTCCGTTTCGTTGGGGTGCGTGGCGGAAAACGCTTTTTGTCCTCGTGAATAGCTATCGCTGACCTGCACGGCGAGGCCGACTTGCCATATATTTGAGCCCCATGGCAGGACGGGGCAGTCGAAATCGATGTCCCAAGAATAGTCTCCGCAGTTGCTCATGCGCCATGGGGCCAAGTAGGCATCGGCCGCGGCAAACCACGCTACCATGACAGGATCACCGGTCAGCTCTGCCGCCCACGCCCCTTCGAGCAAGTAGGCTTCGAGCTGAGAATGGGCTTGTGGGTTGTGCGCGTTGAGGTTGGCGCTTGGGTTCGATGGGGAGCGAAACCCATAGTTTTGAATATAGCTGCTCATGGGCGGAGCTGGTTTGGTGTAACGTTTGGCTCGGGCTTCGGAGGCGACCATACCGATCGCCACACCCATGGCTCCCCCGAGGAGAAGTGCGTTGGTCGTTTTCCGACGAAATCCAGGCTTCCAGCCGGAAAATCTCATGGTTTTTGTGGAAAAGCGCCACCAATCCGTCAGGTCGAACATCCAATGCCTCCGAGGTGCATAGCCATCAACCATCTTTGCACTTCCGGTGATTCTACCACCAGCGCTCTCAAGGGTCATGCTCACGGCGTCCGTTGGTGCTGAATCATTGATCGACTCGACGGCTCCCACGCCAATCAAACGCTTACCGGCTTGGGAAGGCGCATAGGCCATTGGCAGCGAGGTGCATCATGAATACAGCGGATATCTGGAATTTCTTAGTGACACAAGGCGGGGATTTCGGGCTCAAACTGCTGACAGCGATCATCGCATGGGTGGTGGGGCGTTGGCTGATCACGTTTTCCGTAACCTTGCTCGGCAAGCTATTGAGACGTGGTGGAAAAATCGATGAGACACTCGCCAACTACTTGAAATCCATTACGATTGTTCTACTCAACATCGTTCTGATCCTTGCGATTCTCGACATCTTCGGAGTCAAGACGACGTCTTTCGCGGCGTTGCTCGCGGGGGCAGGGCTGGCCATTGGCGCGGCCTGGAGTGGAATGCTCGGCAACTTCGCCGCTGGCGTGTTCATGCAAGTCTTGCGACCTTATAAGGTGGGGGATTTCGTTTCCGCGGGGGGAGTGACGGGGACAGTGACGGAATTGGGATTATTCGCCACCACGTTGGTGACGCCGGACAACGTGTTTACGGTGGTGGGGAACGGTAAGATTTTCGGAGATAACATCCATAATTACAGCACGTTACCGTTTCGACGGGTGGATTGCGTGGCCAAGGTGGCCAACAGTGTCAATCCATTGGACGCGATTGAACGGTTGAAGCCAGTGATCGCCGCCATTCCGAACGTCTCCAAAGATCCCGCTCCGGATATCGAGATTCTCGAGTTCACGCCGGAAGGTCCCAAGCTTTGTGTGCGCCCTTATACGCATACGGATCATTATTGGCAGGTGTATTTCGATACTCACAAGGCGATTGTGGAAACCTTCGGTGCGGCGGGATACCCCGTTCCCGAGACACCCCTTGCCTACCGCAACTCTCCGGTGCAGGCGTCCTGAAGCGTTCGAAGCCCCGCGCGGTTTTATCCCCATCCCCGATTTCTTGTCGCGATCGCCTTCGAGCCTCATTTGGCCCTAGCGAAGTCCTTGCGGATACCCCCATCGGTTCGACCGTTTCGTCGCGCGCGCGCGGGATCGTTGGCAAAGCAAGGATGCTAAAAGGCCGTGGGTACGGTGGGGTCAACGACTCGAGGATTGGTGGGAAGATATTGTTTTTCCGTCCTTTTGTTCGTACTTGGAAGGGCATTTGGCAAGGACCTGGGAGGCAACGAATACGTTGTCTTGTCCCAATGTTCCTTCGGCGGTGACGGTGATGTCGGCTTCGGGGCGGTCTTGCAACGAGTCGGGAATGACGCATTGCGGGTAGCGAACCTGGACAGTGGCCTCGTTGGTTCGGAGCTGAAAGCGGTATTCGCAGGGAGAATCGCGCTTCATGAGGGAGCCTTTGACGAGGATGCCTTCGACGCGGACACGTCTTCCTTTCAAGTCGGGTTCGGAAACGAGTTGGTCCACGGTGGTAGCCCAGACCGCGGACCCTTTGAAGGTGAAGGGTAGCAAGGCAAGAACGACCACGGCGATGACGATCAACCCAATAAGCAATCCGAGATTTCGTTTGGGTGTGGGAGCGTCTCGTCGGGGACGGCGCGCGGAGCCTTGTTCTTTCTGCTGGATGGCCTTTTCCAGCTCGTCGTCGATGTTCATGGGCAAAGCGCAATCTAGCGTTGGTTCGGCGTGCCGTCGAGGGGTGGTGAAAGGAGCATTCTGGGGCTTTCCCGATTGAGCAAGGCGTGTCAGAGGACAGGTCATGATGACAGACCCGGGACGATGGGAAGAACGGATCGAGCAAGCGTTTACGGAGTATCGATTGGGGTTGGTTTCTCGCAGGTTGGGCGGCTGGAGATCGGGGGATATAGGGCCTTTGGTTGCGTATCGCTCCCTGACGACCCGAGAACGTTTCGAGCAGATGGCGGGATACCCGAAAGAGGTACCGAACGCGGATTCTATGCTTCGGTGGCAAGCGTATTTGACGATCGAACGGGTGACGTGGGAAGAGCGAGCGGCGGTGGAAGTGTTGCGACGCTCTTTTGATCATCGGGTGGATGGGCTGGGGGAGGTAGCGTGGAGTCTTCGGTCGTTGGTGCTCGAGATGTTGGCGAGCCGAGATTTGGGGCGACGAGCGAACGTGGCGCGTGGACTGGAGCAAGCGAGCGCGGAGGCATCGGAAAGCGCGTTGAAGTGGGCGATTCGTCGCCATGGGGCTGCGTATCATTTGGGAACGGAGGGGTTGGAGTGGCTCGAAGTGCCCTTGCGAGACATGGGTGTGAGGCAGGTAGCCGAACGAGTCATGGCGGGCACGGATGACGCGATGGCTGCGGGGATAAAAGCGGAGAGCTGGCAAGAGGTAGTGAGGGTTGCGGCGGCGATGGATGCGCGGTCGGGCTGGCCTGCGGCGCTAACGCCTCGTTGGTTTCGCTGGATGTTTGGCGGGTGGAAGAGCCTGCAAGGAATTCATCTCGAGCTTGGACCGTTGTGCGATCCGATTTGTGGCGCATCTTTCGCCCGTGCCCTGGCGCGATTTGGCGGTGCCATCCATCGAGGATGGGCCATGCGTTCCCAAGGGCCATTCAGTATGGTCCATCGGCCCTTCGATGCGGCGGCCGCTTCGTACGGTGCGTTATTGGCTTCCTTGTTGACGAGCGTGCCTTTCTTGAAGCGTCGCATGGGATTGGGGCGTGATGCTGCGCGAATACAAGCGCGGTCGCTTGGGCTATCGCTTTTGATATCGGTTCGGATGAATGCGGCGCAGGCGATTGTCGCCACGATGACATCACCGCAAGCCATGGTGGAAGCGCATGTCACAGAGGTGTCGAAAGCCATGCATGCGAGTATTCCGGAGACGTTGGCGGGGGTGGTTCCTCGTTACGAGCCTCGAGCGGCGTCGAGGCTATGCGGCGCCTTGCATGCGATGACACGGCTGCGTGAGTTGGTGGAGCGATTCGACGACGATTGGTTCGACAATCCGCAAGCTCATGAATTTCTTTCAGAAATTGACATTTCGGAGCGGCTGGTATTGGATGAGCACGACGTGCGGCAGGGAGTCGAGAACATGAGCGGGTGGTTGTCGGAATGGCTATTGGGGTGAGGCTTCTTGTTCCGTATGTCCGCGAACGAGGGGTGCTGGGTGTGGGGGTGGCAGCAAGCGGCGGAAACCTCGATGGAAGCTCGAGCTTGCACGGGGGGTTGTTCGAAAGGCTTGATTCCAACCTCTAAAGATTGTTCGCTATCTTGGCGTATGGTCGAACGCAGACCTCTGCCGAGCACATGGGTTCCTGGATCGTTGATCCCGGGAACCGTGTATCGCATCATCCGTCTGATCGGGCAGGGTGGGATGGGGGAGGTATACGAGGTCGAGCACGACATGCTTGGCACGCGCCGGGCGTTGAAAGGGTTGGTGAAGGGGTTTGCGGGGCGTACGGACTTGGCGGAACGATTGCGGGTTGAGGCGAGAGGGCTTGCGCGGCTTCGGCATCCGAATTTGGTGGAAGTGTATGATTTGGGGACGGCGCTCGACGGTCGAATTTATTTTGTGATGGAGCTTTTGGAGGGGGCGACACTGCGAGCGATGCTTTCGGATCAGGGGCGTTTGAGCGTATCGATATCGGTGGAGCTGATGATACAGGTGCTCGCGGGATTGCAGGCGGCCCACGGGGCGGGGATCGTTCACCGCGATGTGAAACCGGAGAATGTATTTGTTTGTCGAGATGGGACGGTCAAGCTGCTGGACTTTGGAGTGGCGAAGGTGATGGACGCGTGGATACCGAACCAACCCATTACCGTGAAAGGGATGACGGTGGGAACGCCGCAGTACATGTCGCCGGAGCAGGCAGAAGGCAGGGCGTTGGACGGTCGCACGGATGTGTACGCCGCGGCGCTGGTTCTTTGGGAAATGCTGATTGGGCGTCCTGCTTATTCTGATACGGATGTCTATGAATTGCTTCAAGCGAAGTGGCGGGGCGTGATGCCGCTGGCAGAGATGGGGATCGGTGTTTCTCGTGGCTTGAGCGATGTCATTGTTCGAGCGAGCCAACCGGACCTCAACGAGCGGTACCCATCGGCTACGGCGTTTCAACAAGCGCTGCGAATCGCTTTGGTTCAATCCTATTTGTCGTCGGAGGCCGCAGAACCAAAGTTGCGAAAGAAACGTGATTCGTTGCCGAGTCTCGAAGACATGGCGAGATCCAATCGGTTGATGCCGCCAGATGTCGACGCCACCGCGCTGACCGAATTGGTGGAAGCAGCCTTGGCGGTCGATCGCGATGCGCCCACTCGTTCGCACGCCCGGGCGTTGGGACCGCGAGGACCGACAGGCACTGAGATACTTCCAGCCATCTCACCGCGCCCCGAGGCCAGGCCGATGACGGAGTCGATGCAGGCTGATCAGTCGGTTGCCGTCGAGGACAAGGCTTGTCGTTCTCGCGTTTCCGGAAACACGCTGTCGCTTTCTCACCTCCCCTGGGTGAGTTGGATTGCCGGAACGATTGCGTTTCTTATTCCGGTCATGTTGGCGGTGCTGGTTGGGTTCTGGCACTTCCGGAAACCGTCTCACGCGCCGGAAGCTTCGTCATCGATGGGTGCGCAAGGGATCTCACGAGCAAGCGCGGAACCTACGGATTCCCTTGCCGATGCGGCTGCTGTGCCGTCGTGGGAAGAGAATGCGACGATAGAGGGGGGAGTGGATGTGGATTCCGATGCTGTGGTTCGCGAGGATTCATCTGTTTCCTCGGCGACGGCTGGTGTCAAGAAGCCACCGATTCCCAAAACGTCCGCGAGGGTGGAGGCAACCATGGCATTGCCCCCTTCGCCAGCGCTGTCTTCCCCGCCGGTTTCGTCGGAGAGGAAGATGCCGAAGTCGGGGTTGTGACGTGGGGAAGGCAGGTTCCCCCCAGGTTGTGGCTTAATGAATAAAATAGTGTAAATTCAAGATGTTGAAGGTAAAAGGTCGGCCAGTTGCCAGACTCCGGGGGGCATGGTTGGCAGGCAGCGAGCGGCGAGCAGGGCGCCTCGAGCGAGCACCTCGCGGCTGGAAGCTCGATGGGTTAGTTCCAACCGTTCCCCGATTCCCAACAGGTGTACGGTATGGTCGCCCACGACGTCGCCGCCGCGGACGGATGAGATGCCGAGTTCATCCTGAGGCCGAATTCCCAGCATTCCATGGCGCCCGTGGCGGAGTTGCCTAGGGTAGGAGGCCTGGGCTTCTTGGGCCAGGCGGATAGCCGTACCGCTGGGGGCATCGACTTTTCGTCGGTGGTGGATTTCGACGATTTCCACATCGAAGTCGGGTCCGAGGCGCTGGGTGGCATGGCGGACGAGTTCGGCGAGCACTTGAATTCCCAGGCTGAAGTTGGAGGCCCACAATACGGGAACCTGTTGGCCGAGTCGTTGGAGGGCATCGTGCGTATCCGCATCGAACCCGGTGGTGCCAGAAACCAAGGGAAGATTGGCGGAGCGTACGGCCTTGATGAGGGATTGAGCCGCGGATGCGTGAGAGAAGTCCACGACGACATCGGCTCCGAGCAACGCGGAAGAGAGGTTATCAGTGACGAGAACGCCGATGGGTTGGGTTCCGTGTACTTCTCCCAGGTCCAGGCCAATGTCGGGGGTATTCGGAGCTGCGACGGCCCCGACGATGGGCACGTTGGCCTGGCGGCAAATCGAGAGCATGGCGGCACCCATGCGGCCTGTGGCACCGTGCAAGGCGATGCGCGGCGTGTGGCTCATGCAACCTCCGTGGCTTCGTAGGCGGCGGTAACGCGACTGACCAGATCCTGTGTGGTTCGTGAGGCCGGAGATAGCGGAAGTCGCACCGTGGGATGCATCCTTTTTTTCGAAGCGAGAGCGGCTTTGATGGGAACCGGATTGGGTTCGACGAACATGGCGTCGTGAACGGGCAGAAGGGCTAAATGAAGTCGACGGGCGAGGGCGATGTTGCTGTCTTTCATGGCTCGGCACACGGCGGAGACCCGATCGGGATAGAGGTTGGATGTCACGCTGATGACGCCGAGGGCACCGTTGGTCATCATGGCAGGCGTCAAGGCGTCGTCGCCACAAAGCACGGTGATGGCGTTGCCGAAGCGATGCATGACTTGCTGGCAGCGCAAGACATTACCGGTGGCATCTTTGACAGCCACGACATTAGGGGCGGCATCGACGATTCGCGCGAGGGTATCGTTGGACAAGTCGACGACGGATCGTCCTGGGATGTTGTAAAGGACGACGGGAGCATTTCCGATTTGGGTGGCGATGGTGGTGATGTGTTGGAACAGTCCTTCTTGCGAAGGTTTGTTGTAATAGGGCATGACGAGCATGATGGCGTCGGCACCCAAGTCCAGAGCGGTTTGGGAGGCGCGCAGGCTCATTTGTGTGTCATTGGAGCCAGTACCGGCCACGATGGGAACGCGTCCTTTGGCGAGTCGGACGGTATGAGCGATGATGTCGCGTTTTTCCTGGTCGGTGAGTGTGGGGCTTTCCCCGGTGGTTCCGCAGGGCACCAGGCCATCGATTCCACTTTCGAGTTGTGCGGTGAGCAGGGCTTCGAACGCATCGATGTCGAGGTTTTCGCCGTTGGCGGAGAAGGGGGTGACCAATGCCGTGAGGGCGCCGTGCAGGTTGAGTTTTTGATTCATGGGGTGGGAGGTTGGTCGTTGGCAGAGGGTGGATCAAGGGTGCAATTGGGAATTGGGTGGGCTAGGGGCGAGCGTCGTGGGGGCAGGGGTGGGGAAGGATTGGCTAGCTATGATTGGTTGATGAAGCTAACGATATTTGAATTAGTGTCAATTTGTTGCATTAGTAAGTAGAAGACTATCACGTTGTTATCGGATAGGCATGTACCGAAGCGAAAGATAAAGGCGTAGGTAAGCAGGGCGTTAGGGTGGAGTGTTGCAAATTTGCACAGGCGTTGCGACAAGGTATTCGTGAATCGTTGTCGAATGAGGGGCGAAACAATGCGATAGGGGAGGCGGGAACTTCGACCAAGACTGCCGAATTCGTGTATCGCCTTCGCTTGACTCAATTCTCAAATTGCCCTACTTGCCTAATGGCAGCCTGTCGCGAAACGCGACGCGGGCAGGGATTGACTGCGTTCTTGAAGCTGAAGCGCAAGGAGCAAGAGGGCAATGCCCAATCAAGCTACCGTGGATTGGACGGCTGGCAAAAAGACCGTCGCCGACCTGGGAGAGATACGCAAAGAGTACTCTGAGGTACGGGAATTCGTGGCGAGTCCGGACGGTGAGCGAATTGCGGTGGTCGTCCGCAAAGACGATGATGTGGTGGGGGTTTGCGTCAACGGGCAGGTCTGGGAACAGGATTTGGAAAAAGCCTGGCATTTGGCGTTTGGCCCTGACAATCGGCTGACGGCGTTGGTGCGGGTCGACGATGAGTGGACGGTCGCGGTGGATGGGGAGTTATGGGAAGAGCGGTATGAGTTCGTGTGGAACACGAAGTTCAGTGCGGACGGTTCCCGTATCGCGGCCCAGATGAAACAGGACATGCGTTACGGTGTATCCGTAAACGGACAGGCTTGGGAAACGCTCTATGCTTCTTGTCGGGATTACGCGTTGAGTGGGGATGGAGAATCGGTGGCAGCGCTGGTGCAGGTGGAGGATTTGCCGGAAGCGGATATCTTCAAATTCCTCGAAGGCACATGGAGCGTGGCGGTCAACGAGCAGCCGTGGGAGCGAAAATACTTGAACGTATACGCACCCTGTTTCGATGAAACCGGCAAGCGTGTCGCAGTCGAGGTGCGGACGGACGCCACGCAGTACACGGTCGCGGAGGATGACGAGCCGTGGGAAACGAAATACACGTGCGTCTGGGAGCCATCGTTTCGTCCGGGTCATCGAGGCATTGTGGTGCCGGTTCGTGTCAGCGGGGCGTGGACGCTCGCGGAGGGGGGAAAACCGTTGTGGAAAAACCGCTTCATGCAGCTTTGGCGGCAGCGTTTCAGTCCGGATGGCAAGCGAATCGCCGCCGTGGTCGCGCCGTCGTATGGGCGATGGACGATCGCGGTCGATGATGTAGCGTGGGATCAGACGTTCGGGGATATGGTTCTTGCCCCCCTTTTCTCACCGGATGGCAAGCATGTGGCGGCGACGGTGAAGCAGGAGAATCGTTGGGGGGTCGCGGTGGATGGTCGAGCCTGGTCCGAGACATTCGACATGGTGTGGGAGCCGGTTTTTTCGCCGGAGGGGGATGTGGTGTTGGCGAAGGTCGAGCGGGACGGGCGCTATCGATTGGTGGCCAACGATCGTCTTTGGAAGCCTACGTTCGAGCTTCTTTGGGACCCCGTGGTGAGTCCCGATGGAAAGCATGTGTTGGTTCGTGGTGTTGTGGATGAGAAGTACTTCCGCCAGGTGGTTTCCTTGGGGGAGATCATGGGCTGACTTGGAGGCAGGGCCGTGGAATCGTATTGGATCCCTTTCGTTTGGCTGGCCTTTGTAGGACTGTTGGGTGGCACGGCGTTCAAGATCGTGCAGATGGGGAGACTGGCTAGCCGGGAAAAAACAGTATTTCCTACGTTGGACGCGAAGCATGGGGCGCGCTCGGTGTTGCACTGGCTCTTGCCTTTCGGCACGCGCAACATGCGCCTTCGCCCCTTTTTCACGGTTGTATCCTTCGCATTTCACGCGTGTTTGCTGATCACGCCGCTTTTCGTGATGGGACATGCCGTGTTGTGGCAGCAGTCTTGGGGAATAAGTTGGTGGAGCCTGCCCGCTCCTGTCGCGGACTTCATGTCGTTGGTGGTGGTGGCTGGAGGACTGTTTTTCATTCTTCGCCGCATCGCCGCTCCTCAGGTTCGTAATGTAACGACCTGGTCGGACTATGCGATTGTTCTTCTGGTCATCGCACCTTTTGTGACGGGCTTCGTTGCGCATCAAGGGTGGCTGCCTTCCAAGCATGCGATCGCGTTGCACATCGCTTCCGGAATTGCCTGGTTGCTGGCCATTCCCTTCACACGACTCGCGCATATGTTCTGGTTCGTTTTCTCTCGGGCCTACATGGGTAGCGAGTTTGGTGCCGTCCGTAACGCCAGGGACTGGTGAAAAGGAATCCCGACCATGTCTGATCCCACCGATATGATGATTGCTGACGCGGGCATCGACGAAGGCATCAAAAAGCTTACTCCCGAGCGTATCGAGCAGACCATTCGGCACGTGTTGGACAACGAATCCGCGGCACGAATGAAGGTATATCTCGAGACCTGCGTGCATTGTGGGCTTTGCGCGGAAGCTTGTCATACCTACAACTCACGGGACCGAGATCCGGACTACGCCCCTGTGGCCAAAGTCAAAAATACCCTTTGGGAAATGGTCAAACGCAAGGGCAAGGTGGACGGCCCCTTTTTGAAAAACGCGGCACGCATCGCCTTCACCGAATGCGGCGCGTGTCGTCGATGCTCCATGTATTGCCCCTTCGGCATCGACATCGCGTATCAAATCATGACCGTGCGACGCATCTGCAGCTTGCTGGGCCTCGTCCCGCAGTACTTGCAGGACACGACCAACAGCCATGCGGTGACGTCGAATCAGATGTGGGTTCAGCCAGACGATTGGATTGATACGTTGATGTGGCAAGAGGAAGAGGCGATGTCCGAATTGTCGGGCGCACGCATTCCTTTGGACAAGGAAGGAGCCGACGTTTTTTATTCGGTCATCGCTCCGGAGCCGAAGATTTTGGCGCAGCTCATCGGCAACATGGCCGTGATCATGAAAGCGGCAAACATCGATTGGACGATGCCGAGCGCCGATGGGTGGGACAACAGCAACATGGCCATGTACTCGGGAGATTTCGAGGTCATGGGACGTGTGGAGCGAGCGCATTGGGAGCGAGCGGCTCAGCTTCGCGTCAAGCGTATCGTCATGGGTGAGTGCGGGCATGCCTACCGCGGTGCGGTGTACGACGGTCCCAAGTGGCTTGCATGGAAGCAGCCGCCCATCCCGATGGTGCATGCGGTCGAGTTTTATTACGAACTCATCAAGAGCGGAAAGCTCGTCATCAAGCGGAAAATCGAAGAACCCGTGACGGTGCAGGACCCTTGCAACATCGTGCGAGGGCGCGGGCTGCACGACAAGCTCCGCTATGTGATCAAGGCGTTGTGCGAGGACTTCCGGGATATGGAGCCGCGTCATGAGCACAATTACTGCTGCGCGGCGGGTGGTGGTGTCATCAACTGCGGCCCCCCTTGGAAACTGTCACGGATGAAAAGCATCCGATGCAAAGCCGATCAACTCGCGGCCACGAAAGCCAGCCTCATCATCACTCCCTGCCACAATTGCCACAGTGGCATCGAGGATATCATCGGTCACTACAAGCTCGGAATGCACGTCAAGTTCATCAATGAGCTGTTGGTCAAGGCCATCGATCTCGAGTCGTGAGGAGACAGGGAATCATGCGCATCTCCAGGGCACTGACTGCGAATTGGATGGTAGTGGTTGTGATCGCTTGCCTCGCGGTCCTTGGCTGTTCGGACAAGGACAAACCGATCCTTGGCCCTTCCACCATCGTTCTTCGACTTTCTCCTCAATGGGGGGCGTTGGATCGGCCAGCGGTTGACTTCGATCACGCCAAGCACACGGATGCTCTCGGCCCCAAGTCGTGCGTGAGCTGTCACACACAAGATAGCGCGGGCGTGATGAAATACGCATGGGCCGCTACCGCTGCTTCCGCCAAAGAAGCAATGAATACCTTTCACGATGGCTGTTTGAACTGTCATCAGGATCGTGCTTCGAAAAAACAAAAAACCGGCCCGGTCGCTTGCGGTAGCTGTCACGCCCACGCGCCCGGAACGTCGCAAGAACAAGCCCATCTGCGATTCGATCAAAGCCTGCATCACCGCCATGAAAAAGCGGAAGATGGTAAGTGCGAGACCTGTCATCACGTATGGGACAAGGCGCAAGGAAAATTCCTTCCGAAAAAAGGTGAAGAAAGCGCTTGTGCCGATTGCCACGGCGCCAAAGACGAAGGACGGGTCTTGTCCTTGCAACACGCCTCCCACGACCGATGCGTGCAGTGCCATTTGCAACGCGAGGAAAAGCAACAACCGACTGGCCCCACCTTGTGCGTTGGTTGTCACGATGCCGAATCGATCGCCGCGATCAAGCGCGTCGATCCTGTGCCTCGGTTGATGCGGGGACAACCGAATCACACCTGGATTCACGCCGATGGCGCTACGGCAGCGTATGTTCCTTTCGATCATGCGCAGCATGAGGCCGCCACCTCCCGTTGTTCTTCATGCCACCACAAAACGATGCGGGCCTGTAAGGATTGCCACACCCTCACACCCACGAGCGAAGGCGGGTACGTATCTCTGGAACGCGCCTACCACGAGCCCTCTTCCACGTTTAGCTGCGTGGGATGCCATAAAAAAGAAACGCAACGACCCGGCTGTGTGGGATGCCATCAAACGATTCCCGGCGAGCCGAGGGAAGCTTCTTGCACGACGTGTCACGCGGGTCCGACGACGAAAGCGATGAAAGCGGACCTTCCCGAGCCAACGCTTGCGACTGCAAATCTCGAAGATCTGCCGCCCACGTCCGCGGCCTTCCCCGCGACTCTCCGTCTCGAATACTTCCCCGGTGGTGATTATGGCCCCGCGGATCTTCCCCACAAAAGAATCGTCGAGCACCTGGATCGTGAGGTCAGAAAAGACAAGATGGCCACACGTTTCCACGGCACCATGGAAACGCTATGCGCGGGATGTCATCACCATTCCCCCGTCGGTGTTCAACCACCCAAATGCGTGAGTTGCCACCCCGCCGATGCTGATCTCAGCCGAGATCGCCCGGGCCTCAAAGTGGCTCTGCACCGTCAATGCATCTTGTGTCATCAACCCATGGGGATCAAAGCCGGGTGCGTCGATTGCCACGCCGAAAACAAGGAGCAGAAACCATGAGCGTCTCGCGCAGAGGATTCCTCACCGGTCTTGCCACGGGCGCGGGCATGCTCACCGCACACAAGGCCAACGCCGCGGGAGTGCAGCAATTCACAGGGTATCAGGGCCGTTTCGGACTGCTGCACGATACCACCTTATGTGTGGGCTGCCGCTCCTGCGAAAAAGCATGCAAAGAAGTCAATGGGCACCCCCCGCCGGACCGACCCATCGATGACAAGACCGTGTTCGACCGTCATCGACGAATCACGCCCACGGAGTTTACGGTCGTCAATCGATACAAGCCCGCCGAGGGGCGTACGCCCCCGGTGTACCGCAAACACCAGTGCATGCATTGCAATGAACCGTGCTGTGCTTCGGTTTGCCTGGTCCACGCCTTCGAAAAGACTCCTGAAGGCCCCGTGCTTTACGATCCGGATGTTTGCCTGGGCTGTCGATACTGCGTGATGGCCTGCCCCTATCATGCACTTTCTTACGAGTACGACAGCGCTTTCGATCCCAAAGTGATGCGTTGCACGATGTGTTATCCGCGCATCAAAGAAGGGAAAAATCCAGGTTGCGCCGATGCATGCCCCACGGGGGCAATCCTATTTGGTGAGCGAGACAAACTCATCACGGTGGCGAAAGAAAGAATTCGGAAAAGTCCCGACCGGTATATCGATCACGTTTTTGGAGAACATGAATTCGGTGGAACCAGTTGGCTCACGCTTGCTGGGGTTCCCTTCAAAAGCCTGGAGTTGCACGAAGGGGTCACGCACGAATCGCTGCCTTCCATCGGTACGAGCTATCTATCTGTCGTGCCTTTGGTGGTCACCATCTATCCCGGGCTGCTCATGGCCTTCTACGCATTTAGCAAACGCAAGGACAAGCTTGCCCAACAGGAGTTGGAAGAAGCGGTGCGGCTCGCCCTCGAGAAAGCCGACGAGGATACCAAGGAAAAACTCAAGCAAGCGGCAGATAAGTCCGCGAAAGATAAGGAGAAAGCCATTAACGCGGCGGTGAAAAAAGCGCTGCAGGAAGCCGAACGAAAGGCAGCGGCGGAGAAGGCCGCCGCCGCCGCCACCGACGGTGCGGACCCCAAGGAGACCAAGTCATGAGCGAGGCAGTCCAAACCCGAGGCAAGCTCTTCACGCCCTTCAATCTCATTGCAGGCGTCATTCTGTTGGTGGGTGCGGGTATCCTGCTCTTGCGTTTCACCCAAGGCTTGCAGGCCACCACCAACCTTACCCACTATTACCCCTGGGGAATATGGATCGGCTTCGATGTCATGAGCGGTGTGGCTCTCGCCGCCGGTGGCTTCGTGACTTCCTCGGCCGTGTATCTATTCGGCATGAAGGAATACAAGCCGATCGTTCGCCCTGCCATCCTCACAGGCTTTCTCGGCTACTTTCTCGTCGTGCTCGGACTCATCGTGGACTTGGGAAAACCGTGGCATCTTCCCTATCCATTTCTCGTCCAGGCCGGACCTACCTCCGCCCTGTTCGAAGTATCCCTCTGTGTCGCGTTGTACCTGACAACCCTATTCGTGGAGACAACGCCCGCGGTCTTCGAATGGTTGGGATGGAAGCGCTGGCGAAAAGTCGTGGGAGCCATGACCATTGCTCTAACGGTCTTCGGTCTCATCTTATCCACGCTGCATCAATCCACGTTGGGTGCGATGTATGCCATCACGCCCACCAAGCTGCATCCTCTGTGGTATTCCCCGTATATTCCCGTTCACTTTTTCGTTTCCGCCGTGGCCGCCGGGTTGAGCATGGTGATCGTGGAAGGCATGTTTTCTCACAAGGCGTTCCACCATCAAGTCCAGATCTCCAACGAACAGTTCGAGCGAATCAACCTGGGCCTGGGAAAAGCCGGTGCCGTCGCGCTTGCCATCTACACGGCCATCAAACTCCTTTCGCTTTCCCTCGACGACAAATGGCATCTGCTCGGAACGTCCTGGGGAGCCTGGTATCTCGTGGAACTCGTCGGTTTCGTCTTGCTCCCTTGTTTCCTTTTCACGGTAGGCTACCGCGAATCCAAGGTGCTATTCGTCCGAATCGCGGCGGTCATCACGGTGATTGGTATCATCCTCAATCGCTTCAACGTCTCGTTCATCGCGTTCAATTACGACCTGCCCTCCGAACACCGTTACGTTCCTCATTGGATGGAGATTTGGGTGAGCGTGGCGTTGGTCACGTTCGGTGTCGTGATGTTCCGATGGATCGCGAACCGCATGCCCATCATGTACGAACATCCCGATTGGAAAGACGAACATTGAGCCTACGGAGGACGCCATGGTAACGTTATTCGATTTTCTGACGTTCACGAAGGGCTGGACATACGTGGTGGCGGGCCTGTTGCTCGTCAGTTTCATCCCCTTCTATCTATTTCTCACGGAACGAGAAAAACGAAGCGGCCCTTGATCGCTTGATGAAAATGCAAGCGCTCTTCGCGCAACGCATTCTGATCGAAGACCTCAGGATTCCGCGGCAGCGCCCTTCGGCGCTAACGAACCTCGGTTATCCCAACAAGACGAAAAAACGCCCTGTTCCCGTCGCGCACTTGTCGTTCATCACGAAATCCACCACCGAACCATCCGAACGCACTCGGTTCCCTTTCGTGTCCCTGCCACCCCCGTCGATCAACATTCCCGGCCGGTTCATGACATCAAATGCATTCGGCGCATGACATGAAATCTCCGTCCATTTTTTCGTGGCCACCGCTACCAGCTCGCGACCATGGCCCGTTGCCACGATCGATGCTTCGCCATTGGTTTCCACGCGATAGGACAATGCCTCGAGCATGCGCCGCGCTTGCTGTGCAATACCTGGAGCCCCCGGTTCGATCGAACGACCCTGCACACGACCGCAGTCGTCCACCGCTACCGCCTTGGTCGCCTTCGACCCCACGTCGTTTCCAGTGCATGGCAATGTGATCTCCGTCGAGCCATGGTGTTCGGATGGATCTTCTTTAGCGAGACGATCCGCCAGGTTGATTTGGTCGACCGAACAGGGGTGATACGAATGGTGGCCGTGCAGGAACGAATCGTTGTAACTATTTGTATTTACAAGTTTTTATCATCTCCCGGCGAACGTTGAGGCTTCGACGGATGAGCATTCGCGCCTACACAGGGTAGCGCTGCGACGGGAGACTTACTCTGGAAAAATAAGGGGATGATTCAGGTTGAACAGCCTCTCCGCACGCCCCAAGACGGTTGATCCCTGCGATGACAGTCTCGTATCATGGCCAGTCATGAAGCGGGCGGCTCTCCTATTCGCGGTGTTGGGATTGGGGCTTGGGTCGACGGCGCGCGCCGCACTCCCTTTCAAGCTCAATCCACGCCCCCGCATTCTTGTGAGTCCTTAGGTCGTCGAAAAACTCAGGGCCACGGTTTTCGATCCAATTCCTTTGACGGATTCCAGGTTCCCGCCGACAGGAACCCTCTCGATATCCGTCCGACTCACGCCTTCCCCCACGCCAGGCGAGCCCCGTGTGGATGCGCTTTTCGACGACTATGCGAGCACACGACGGCATCTTTTCGTACGACACAACGAAGGCGCCACCACGAACGCAGGGGATTGTCCTTTGCAAATCGTCTTTCAGGATGTCAATTCCTATGCAGCGGGATGGACAGCGCATTGTTCGTGCGATGCATGGCACGATATTTCGGTTTCCTGGAATCACACCACGCGCAAGGCGAGTGTTACTATCGATGGTGAAGTTGTGGGAATGGCGGACTTGCCAGCAGGCTATGTTCCCGACGAGCAACGTTTCACGTTTTCGGGGCGTGGGGATGTGTTTCGAAGTGTCGACGTTTGGGAAAACGACGACGCGACGGGAGCCGCCATGGCGAGTTTTCGCTTTCCCGAGGGAACGGACGACCTTACTTCTGCCGAGGGAGGCACCCATCGGATGCGGCTTACTGGCAACTTCCGTTGGGTTACCACGGAAAAGGGCGAACCTGCCATCGCTCTCGATCACGAATCGCCACGGGGGCGTATGACGATGATCGGTTCGAGCGAACTCATCGAGGGATTTGCCAAGCTCCAAAGCCGAGCCCAGGATTTTGCAACTGCTTTCAATCACGGAGATACATCGCGCAGCGATCAACCGCTCGTGATTCGCACGATCGCTTTGGCGTGGCTTCTGACCGACGAAGAGCCCTATCGTGAAGCTCTTTTCCACGCTGCCGACGCCATTCTCGCAACTTCCCCAGACTCCGTGGATGATATGGTTGGTTCCGCCATCGCAGATAGCATCGGAGTCATCTATGACACGTTGCACAAGGACGTTGGGACACGCACCCATGCACCGAGCGGAACAACCTATCGTGTCGCCATCGCCGAATTCGTCAAGGCGTCCCTTCGTCACTGGGCTTCCTATATCTGCGGTGGTGAATTCGACTCCCAGTGGAAGTGCCCCGCGGGCGAAACCATTTATGTCTCGGGCTCGCATGCCCCGAACAATTCCGGCAAGTTCGGAAGTGCGGTGTTGGCGCTTGTCGATGATTTTCCCGAACTCGAAAACGTTGCGGTCCGGCTGCTTGCGAACTTGAAGGCGGTGCAGGCTTTCCGCGATTATGCGTTGGCGGATGGGGGACATTACTTCGGATTTGCCTATGGGGCAGGATATTCCGAACTCCGAAGTACGATGATTTGGCATACGGCAACCGACGCCAACGTGCTGTGGCCGTATATGGCAAATCTGCCCCTTCACTACATATATGGCCTTCGCGCGGATCACGATTTCCCTGCGGTGGGGGACAGGCATGCCCAAAATATTGACTGGGCAGACGAATATGTTTTGCAGTCCCTTGTTGCGAGCACACGATTCCAAAATCAATACGCGGAAGCTTTTTTTCGCACGCATCAACGCGGTGTCGACAATGGGTTTTATGAACTCGTGTTCTGGAATCCCGACGCGTCACGCACGCCCGTTGCCACGCTGCCTCTCGTTCGCCACTTCATTTCCACCGGCGAAGTCATCGCCCGGGAGAGTTGGTACTTCGAAACGTCCGCACTTTTTGAATTCCGCGCAACACCGTATTATGTTGGGAATCATCAACACCACGACAATGGGGCGTTCAGCCTGTATTATCGGGCTCCGCTCCTCGTGGATTCAGGACGCTATGACCTTTACGGAACGGAGCATTGGCACAACTACTATCGGCGAACCATAGCTCATAATGCAATGGTCCTCTACGATCCTGAAGAGAAGTATGTCAGTTATTCCAAGAAACGAAGCAACGACGGGGGGCAGCGCTGGACACGGGAGTATCCCACGCTCGAGCAGGTCCAACCTGGACAACAGGCCGCCCGCATGGGGATCAATGCTTATGAACATACCGAAAAGTACACGTATTTTCGGGCTGATATGAGCGATAGCTACGAATCGACGAAACTCGAACAGCAGCGAGGATGGGTGTGAAGCATGGTTTGGTTACCGAATCTACCAGGCACTTCCCATCCATCGTTTTTCTTTCACGATGAGGTCCATAAGACCGCGGACAGAGCAGGATTGACAACGAGAATCCTTCTTCACACGGCACAACGACCAGAACCGGCTGGCGGTGAGCCTGCCTCGCCTTGCCATTGGAAAGTTGAGGATCGGACCTATCGAATCGCCAATGGGGGAGGTGTTGCGACGGTGAGTACGCTTCTTCCTCCCAAGGCCGATGTTTTCGAAGTGGGAGGCTTTGATGGCGCGTAAGACTGCCGATTCCTCGCTTGGAGCCCGGATGGCAAGGAAACGAACTATCCTCCGAACAAGGATCGGGATCCGCATTACGACCCGGAGAACAATACCAATGCAGTGGATATCGGCACCTGGCGTATCGAGGTGTCGGCAACGCCACCTGCGCAGCATGAAGAGTATTTGCACTTCGTGGCAGTGACCGATGACGGACAGACTCCAATTACCGCGCAGCAGATCAAGGCAAATAGCGGTACGGCTGCACGGGTCGGCAACCTGACCGTGCTTTTTGCCGTCGATGGCGCAACGGAAATCACTGTGCAAGCACCTGGGGAACAGCGCCTGCTCGTGGTCGGCCTCGAACCTTCGGGCCGGTACGATGTTACATTATCAGGAAGTGATACGATATTGACGAAAACGGCGAATGGTCCGCAAGTAGCCTCTTCGCAAGGGGTATTGTACCTTTCGCGGGGGCTCGATCCCGACGGCGATGCTGGGGGGCTGGTGTCTGATGGCGGAGATTCCCCTGGAGCGGGAAAGTCTTCCGATGGTTGTTCCTGTGGCCTCATCCGGGGCAGCGCGATGTCGTCGCAAGCCGCATGGCTCGCTTCCGTCTTCTTCGGATTGTTGGCTGTCGTTCGCCGACGTGGAGGAGCAGTTTCCTGAACGCCGTGGCTGGCCTGGCCAAGTCGAAAAACGCCGTTTGCCTCCCCATCTCCACAAAAGTCAATCAAATCGTGCCTTTGGCTGCTCGCCGAGGGAACCGGGGTCCTTCGCCGCGAGCAAGCGCGGCGAAGCCTGGGTATGTCTTGCGGTCCCCTTCGCCTCAGGGATGGCCGTTGGCTTCGTGCTCCATGCGCGATCGCGATCGGCTTCGTCGAGGTTCGACTCGAGTTGCGAGAGGTTTTCGAATTTTCCCGGCGATGAAGAACCGCTACTTGCCGCTCTCGAGCATCGGAACGCTCTTGGTGTTGTCGGCTTGTCCAAGGGCTTTGGCTAGGTCGAGCATCAGAGCCAGGCCGCGGAGGGTGTCGGGGTCGCGCATCTTGCGCCAAAGGCCGAACATGGTGACCTCCGCACGACCCTGGTCATCCTGCGAAATAGCGTCGGTCGCCGCGTGGGCTAGGCGCAGGGTGCGGGGCTGGGCAATCAGGTCCACGAGTTGGAGCAACTCGATTAGCTTGTCGCCCAAGGCCACTACCCGCTCCGGGGTGTAGCGACGGCTGAACCGCTCAGCCACGGTTCTGATCGCCGCCAGATTCTTGAAGATTCCCTGTTTTTCCAGCTCTCCTAGCTCGGAGATCGTTGCCTTCGTGACCTCGTGGATGATCGGGGTCATGTCGCTGATAAGGTCGTTGGCCTGCTCGAGCCGGTCGAGCAGAGCGCTGAGATTCTTCGTGTTGCGGAGAAGCCTTTTGATCAGGAGAAGGGCGTCCTCGAGCTTGAAATGGCCGTCGAGTTCGTCGAGTTCGAGGATGACGGCATGCATCAGCTCTTTGAGGATGGGCTGCGCGTCCTCCTTGAGTTCGAGCAGCGGCGCGAACTGACGCTCGAGCCGCTCGAGCCGCGCCCACGTCTCGTCGACTTTCTGGATCACCTCGTCGTCACGTCCAAGGGTCAGTGCCATGGTTACCCCCTAATCGGCCCACTTGCCGAACATGGACATTTGCGGCTCCAGAGGCATTTCCTCGCCTTTGAGCAGGATGTTCCAGTAAATCCACTTGAACATCAGCTTGCCCCAATGGTTCATTCGCGTCTCCTGGAGCAGGGCAAAGGGGCCTACGCCAGGCAGCGGGAACCGGCCCGGCAGAGGCTCGACGTCGTAGTTGAAGTCGATGAGAATGCCTTTCTCGAAGCCTGATTCGATAAAGCAGTTGGAGTGGCCGTCGAAGACCGCCCTGGGCTCGAGCCCCTCGATCTCGCGCAGCAGGTTCTCGCAGAGGATCTCCGATGCAAAATGGGCCACCGAGCCTGCCTTGGAGGTGGGCAAGTCGGTGTTGTCGCCGATGACATAAACATTCTCCAGATCCTTCGCCTTGAGCGTCGCCTTGTCGGTAGGCAGATAACCGGCGTTGCCGCCGTCGAGGTTGCAGTCCTCGATCACCTGGGGCCCAGGTTGGGCGGGATAGCGACGAGAAGGTCGAAGTTCACCTTGCGGCCCTCGGCCCCCAGCTCCTCGATATATCCTTCCGCGGCGTTCACCTCGCCGATATTGAAGTTCGGGGTGATGATGATGTTTTTGCGCTCGCAGAAGTCGCCCAGGATGGCCGCCGCCTTGGGCTTGGTGAAGGCGTGGGGCAGCGGAGTCACCAATTCGATCTCCACCTTGTCCCGAACCCCCCGCTCGTGGAAGAACCAGTCGGCCAGAAAAACGAACTCCAACGGCGCCACCGGGCACTTGAAAGGGATCTCCGCGATGTTCAGCACGAGCCTGCCTTTGTCGAAGAATTTCAATGCCTTAGCCAGCGCTACGGCACCGTCGAGGGAGTAAAAGGTGTGGACGTTCTTGCCCCAGCCCTCCATCATCCCCTCTACCTCTTCGGGTGCGATGCGGCACCCCAGGGCCACCACCAGGAAGTCGTAGTTAAGCTTACGCCCTTTCTTGGTCCCGACCCGCTTGTTCTTCGGGTCGATTTCGGTTACCTCATCGAGCACGAACTCGACGCCGGGTGGGATGAAGTCCCGCTTGGGCTTGAGCACCATCTCCTTGGTGTACATGCCAAAGGGGATGAACAGATAGCCCGGCTGATAGTGGTGCATCTCCGGCGTCCACCATGGTGATGGACCATTCCTCCGCGCGAAGCGCTTTGCGGAGTTTGGCCGCCACCATGGTACCGCCGGCACCAGCGCCTAAGATCACGATTTTCTTCATGTCTTCTTCCTCTCCCCTCGCATCGACTCCAGGAGGGATTTACCATTCGTGCCATATCACGACTGAATTGGCGGGTAAAGCGATCATGTGTTGCACAGGTGCAACGTTCGTCGCGACCTGCCATGGTATTCGCCCTTCGGCACGGAGGGATAGTCGGCGTTGTCCGGGGCAGTTCGGGCCTGGAACACAAGGCAGCACAGTTACCAGCCGCGGCGGGATGAGCTTTTCCGCGCCCTGCCCACTCAACGCCTCCTCGTGAGAGGCCATCGTTACTTCTTGATCCGCGGGAGCGCTAGATGATCGGGATAAATATCAAAGAACTCCCCTTCTGTTATTGATCTGTTCAATATTTTTCAGGAACATCATATTCGATTTCATTAAGATAAAATTTTGCGTAGCTGTAATCACCGTCTTTAAGTTGGTACAACGCTTCAATGGCAAACGGGATCATCATTCCCGCTTTTTCTCTGTAATCGGTAACTTTTCCCACCCAAATCTCCAAATCATTTTCGTTCATGTACCGCTTCGTTTTGAATTCGGTGATCGCTCCAAAGTCATCAAAGGAAACCAAATAGGAAATACAAATATTATTATAGGTGAAATTGAGTCGAGCGCTTGTGCCGTCCATCGGCACCCACTGCAGGTTATCTCCGGGTAAAAGGTTGGTCGGGAACCATACGCTTTCTGCCAGCCACCGAAGTAGTTCTCCCTGATCGTATATTTCCCCCTGGCCGTCGACTATCCCGAAAAGTGAAAGCAATGAAACGGTCAGCTTGCCCCTGTTGGAAAGATACATATCCCTGGCTGTGAACATTGTTGTTGAACCTTTCCAGACAAAACCCGGGATCTGTGTGGTAAAATATTGTTCTCCTTTTATATCTACCCACTCCTTCGAGGGGCCGGTTTTGAATTGACCGCTATGTTTCAATCTAGCGTAGCTGATGTAAGGGCAGCCTTCTTTCAAGGCAAACCGGAAATACCGTTGAACCGGGTCAGGTAAATTTTGAATCTGTATGTAGCTGAATTTTTTGTCGGAAACCTCTCCTGCTTGTGAAAACAGGGTTTTCACCTCATGATTGAATTGAATCGCCTTGTATGTTCTTCCCGCAATGAACAACGCAATGATCGATCCGATAATGATGAGAGTGACGAACATCGGCTTCTTTATCTTCATGGGTTTTAAACCAACAATTAATCTATGTATTGCGTCAATTGGTCACGATATCTTTCTTCAGCACATATTTAATACAAATAGACCTATAATTCCCTTACCAATATCTTCCAGCAGCTCATCGGCGCGCTATCATCGCCATATCTCCGTCGCTTTACCAGCGATGCTCCGTAGGCCGAGTACTTCGGTGTTCCGATCGACTGGATAAGCCCTTCGGCTCCCCATCGTTTGCGCTAGCACTCCGTTTTGAAAGACAGTAACATTACTTATACGCATTGGTTGCCTGGTCGTGCCCATATTTCATCATTGTGACTGTCAAACACCGAAATTTCATACCCTGCATCACCCTGGCCGGAGAACGCAAGAATTTCGCCGCTGTTTCGTCTTGCCTGTCCGGTGCCCGTACTATCTTTTGGTATCCTGCTGACAGATCCCCTCATTATTTCCTGAATTGGAAAGGGTTACGGGCAGGGAGTCCCCTGGACTTTGACGATGACTTGGTCCTTGAGTCCATTTGGATCGGTCTTGTAAAAATATCAATAAATACGGTTGCTTGAACGCTGTGGGAGTGCTCGCGGGCTACCGAGCCTTCTCATCCTGTGCGAGGTGCGTGATGGTTAATC
>Ga0209718_1001121_pt1 | contig 31894 bp, 29 predicted proteins | sample AD_JPNAS1_MetaG_FD_184420 | JGI IMG/M metagenome (GOLD analysis project Ga0209718, IMG submission 184420) | Active sludge microbial communities of municipal wastewater-treating anaerobic digesters from Japan - AD_JPNAS1_MetaG (SPAdes) (version 2) | ecosystem: Engineered > Bioreactor > Anaerobic...
TTCCCACTCCGGTGCAAGTCCATCTGTAGTAACCACTGGCAGCAGTGCTATCACTAAAACTAATTCCTCCTTCATAACAAGCCTCAGTTCCATTGGGAGATCTGGTAACAGAGGTGCTGCCATTGTAACTGCCGCACTGAGCCGATTTACACGAGCGAGAAGTGTCAGGATTACCACCAGTACACCCTGAAGGCGATCTTGTCGCCACAGTTCTAGTCTGAGTTCCATTAATACAATTACCCCAAGCACTATAAGTAAAGCTAGTACAAGCCACTACCTTTGCATTACATGTTTTTGTGGTTGCATTACATGTCTGATCAATTCCACATTCTCTTGACAGACTCCAACCTGAACCATCAGATTTACATACCATTAAATTTCTACCATCACATTTGTAGGTGTTGGCAGTACAAACTGGAACTGTAGCCTTTTTGCAGCAAAATTGACCCAAACAATCAGATGCTCCAGGAACATACAAAACGCCAGCAGTACAATCAGATGAAGAAGAACTACAACGACCACCGCTTCCACTACAAGATGTAAAACATGAGCCACTACTACAAACTTTACCCGAAGGACAAGTTGAATCAACCCAAGCCGTCCCAGTAGAATTACAAGTTTGTGATACAGTTGTTGATCCAGTTTTACATCTTTTTTGGTTCGGAGTACAAACACTAGCAATCGTATCATCATAACAACCAGCAACACCACTTACAGTCTTACAAACCTTTCCTATAGAAGGACAATAAGTATCATTACTCCAAACTACCCATCCATCTTTGGCTGATAACGCATTGCTGCTGTTTGAACATTTTTGCAACTGAGTTGTACCATTACATCTATAGCTACCAACAGAACAGAGTGAATTACACTTCCCGTTACTACAACCATTCCTACAAGTCTCAACAGTCACCCATTTAGCGGGACTGGCATACTGTCTTATGCATTCAACCACCGTACTTCCACTACACTTCTTTTGGGTGTCAGTTATGCTGTTGCATGAACCACCAACTGTAATCGCCGCCTGACTTCTATTTTCCTGATTTTGCTGAACTAATTTTGTTGCTATCGGTAAAGAGACTGCTACTACCAACATGGAAACCAATAAAAAAATCTGGGATATTCCCTTTTGTTTCAAAAATCTTATCTGTTTCATTTTAAAAAATCTTTAATATAAAAAAGTTAAACACTTTTTTTAGGATTGGTCAATAGACCAAAACTAGTCTTTTATTCATCATCTATCTCAGATAAAGAATATTTGACTAAATCCATATCAATAGAGTTAACAACTCCGTCAAGGTTTAGATCCCCTTCTCTGCCGCACAAGACTTCAGCTGAAGGATTAAATCTGGTTTTAACAAAGGATCTGTCAGCGGTATTGATAACTCCATCTTTGACTACATCGCCTGCTAGCAGAGTGTAGTTTTTGAAGTTATACACCTTATCTGAGTTATCCAATGAGATATCACACTTAACATGTTCCGGGATCTTGCCGTTTTGGTTATCCTGACACATTCTTCGTTTTAAGTGGAATGGTCCTTTAACCCTAATGTAGTTAAATTTATTGACTCCCTTGAAAGTGTTCGGATCGAGCACTAGGTTGTTAACCTGGAATACCTGATTGTCCCTTGAATCAACCTCACCATTGACTAGGCTGAAACCAGAACTCAAGTCACCTTGATACTTATTGGTTGGCACATTGGCTACTTCCACGTCCACCAAATCTAGAACTGAAATACATTCTGCATTTGGTCTGACACCATCAAAAGTGATTTTGAAGTTAACTTCTTTGTCAGTTGGAGCTCCATTGCACATCCTGCTTCCAGCGCTGCAGCCATATTGACAAGCTACCGGATTAGACCAAGTGCCGTTGACACAAGTCTTAATCTCATTGGTGTTAACAAAACAGAGTTTGTCGTTGTTTTTACCGGTGGGGTTAGTGCAGTTCAAAGAAACCGGACTTGTTGGTTTAAGGGTTGGCACTGGTGATGTTCCAGTTGGAACCACTGTCGGTCTAATCGTTGGTATCGGTGTTAATCTCACAGTCGGAACAACAACAGTCGGTTGAGGTCTTTTATTAACAATCACTCTTACCGCTGCAGTTTTGCCATTACTAGCCCTAACCACCACATCTGTTGTTCCCGGCGTTACCGCTCTAATTACCCCTACTTTATCTGTTTTCCGACTTGCCGTCGCCACTCCATTGTTGTTGCTTGTCCAAGAATTAACCTTGGCTGTTTCTGGTTTTAAGGTTGCTGTTATCTGATGAGTTTCTCCTGGATAAAGAGAAATCTTGGTGGCACTTAAAATTAACATCGGCACTACCGGCACCGGCTTTTTATAAGCACAATTTGTTACATCACTTCCGCCATGAATTCCTCGACACGCCCACCTATAATAATCACCCGTATCCGCCACCGCCCCATCATCCACTGTCCCTGATTGACAGGATAATCTACCAGTGCCACAAACTCCATCAATCTTAACGGTTGTCCCCCAACAACAAATTTTTCCATTTTCACAATCAACCTGACCAAAATTAGTCCCAGTGCACTGTGATGATAAGGCACAAAAAGCATCATCTTTTTTGTTAGCACACTGCGTTCCATACATTCCTCTGGGAGCGCTACACTCTTTAGTCGACTGACTAGTCACACATTTCCAGGTCCAACCAATATCTCCGTTAGTTCTAAAATCTTTATAGTCACCCACCTCGCACAAATCATCCCCCGCCACCAAAGTCTTTCCCACTTCAACAAAGGAAACTCCACATTTAGCCGGACCCAACGAAATATTGACACAACAAATCTCAGCATCATCACAGTTACTATAACTAGTGTAATTGCCTAAAGGTAAAACCTGACCCCCCCTGGCATTACACACATCCCGGGTTAAACAACTACCATAACAATACCTTGGTCTATTAGTGTCTGTCGATTTTTCCGCGCTGCAAGCTGCAGTTTTATAACCAGCTCCACCACATTTCCACTCCCAACCCTGAGGAGTTGTTTTAAATTCACTTGGACTCCCTTCAATACACAAATCATCACCAAAAACCAAATTATCCTCTACTCTGAAAGGAGCGCACTTTGCCATTAAATAACTCACCGGCACACTAGCCACATTACAATGAGCCGTTGTTCCACCATTTACACCCACACAGTCCCAAATCCAATGTCCTTCAAAATCAGGCATATCTTTAAATGTTCCCGAAAGACAAGCCGCTGAGGTTGGTGCCGATGTCAAACCAGTCGCACATCTACCATTTATTATCCTCTTTGCACTACAAGTAGCATTAGTTCCTCCATTAGCTCCATCACATCGCCAGTTGTAGACACCATCTGTTCCGGCTACATCTGTCCAATAGACTGTGCCGGCAGTACACCAGTCACTATTTTTAGTGGTTGTATCATTTACACCATTTGGATAGGTCTTACAGGCACCATTGATTTTTGTGCTCGTTTTGGGCACACAACAATAACCTGAACCGCCAATTCGACAGTCGGCACTAGAATTAGGAACCGTAGAAATCTGTTCATTGCTTCCACAGCTTGGCCGACAAGCACCATTGGGCACCTTATCAGTACAACTGTTGGCTGGTCGACAAAAATTCTGAGCATCCCAAGCGCATTTACCGTCTTGAACTGCAGTACAATTTGATTTTGTTGTACAACCTCTACAATTTTGACTACTACAATTCCCACTTGGAGTAGTGTTCCCTACCTTAGTACAAACTCCATTCACTAAATAACAACCATATGTTGAACTACACTCTAAATTAGGACAAGCACCACAATTAGAAGAAGAACAACCAGAGGTTCTCTGTTTACAAATACCGGTTGTCCCGTCAAAATAACAGCCGGTGGTATTCCTACATTGAGTCGCGGAACAAGCGCTGCAGCTAGTTGCAGAACAGGTAGGAGCTACATACTTCTTTGCCGAACAACTAACTACATTACCAGTTCCCACTCCGGTGCAAGTCCATCTGTAGTAACCACTGGCAGCAGTGCTATCACTAAAACTAATTCCTCCTTCATAACAAGCCTCAGTTCCATTGGGAGATCTGGTAACAGAGGTGCTGCCATTGTAGCTGCCACATTGAGCGGGTTTAGGAGCTGCTTTACAAGCATTATTCTCACAACCATTAGGACAGTTAACCGGTGAACCGCCAGTCCATTGAGGTGAACCGGCAATACAAGTATACAAATAAGTTCCAACACACCGTTTAACAGTTCCGGTTGTTCCTTTACAAGTGGTTGAAGCCAAAGAACCATCACCTTTCAAACACTTCTGAGTTCCATTATTCCATAGACAATTATTTGCCGAACAATTATTTACGTTGCAGGCAGAACAATTAGTTGAAGAACAGGTGGGTTTAGTTGTGACATTAACAGTCACTGACGCCGTTTTTCCATTTACTGTTTTAGCCGTCAAAGTAGCTGTGCCCGCGCTTACAGCTGAAATTATGCCGGTGTTTGAAACAGTTGCTATTGAACCAGATCCCGACCAAGTGACTGTTTTATCAGAAGCATTTGCTGGTTCTACAACTGCATTTACTTGCTGCCTATCCCCCACATACAAATTAACCCTGGTAGTACTTAAAGTTATTCCCGAAGGACTGACGGTTGCCGCCGTTCCTGAAACACACCCTGTGTCATCATTACAAGAATACCCCGTCGGACACTTCTCTGAAATCACTTCTTTACCGCTAGCATCATAGCCCACATACCACCAGTCACGCATAAAACCACTGCCAATAACACACTTTCTTCTGACCACATTTACTGTATTACACTGGCCGGTGCTTCTATTACACCCGCTACTGCTACATTTTATAGTTTTAACCTTATTGCCACTGGCATCATAATAATCTGAATAAGTATTGTCTCCACACCACCACCGTGATATCAGTTTAACCGCCGCCTTGCACAAAATTTGACCTCCGGAGATATCAGTGCAACTCCAGTTGTATTCCTTGTCAGTAGCAACTTGATCCTGCCAAGTTATGTTTCCAACTGCACACGCTGTAGTTCCGCTTGGAACTTGAATGACACTAGTCCCGTTACTGCTGCCGCACTTAGCCTTTGGTAATTTACAGTCAAGACTACTACCACCATTTACACCCACACACCGCCAAGCATATTCTGTATCAGTGTCAGTTAGATCAGTCAATCTACCACCTACACAAGAGTTATTCTTCAAACCACACACACCATTAATAATTTTGTTAGCGCTGCAAGTGACTTCGTTACCACTGCCTACACCAACACATTTCCAATTATAAGTATTGTCACTTGCCACTTGATCAACCCAGGTAATACTCCCAGAAATACACGCCTCAGTCCCATTTGGATATATGGTGACATTAGTATTGTTATAGCTACCACATTGGGCTGGCTTGGGAGCTGCTTTACAAGCTCCATTTTCACAGCCATTAGGACAAGTTTGAGGGTTTGACCAACTACCGTTTGACAAACAAGTATATAAATTATTTTTGGTGTCATTATAGATACCACAAGATTTAATACCCACGTTATACGTCTTACCAGTACCGTCTTTACAAGTAGTAACCACCGGAGTTTGCGCAGCTGGCATACAAGCTCCACCAGCCCAACGACAACCAGCTATCCCGCATTGAGCCTGATTACAAGCTCCGCAATTAGTTGAAGAACAAGTGGGAGGGGTAGTACATGATTGACTTATTGCTGGTTTGTTAGCTGGAGTACCTGAAGTACATCCTACTGGAGTTGCCGTTACTGTTCTAGTTTGAGTTCCATTAATACAATTACCCCATGCTCCAGTTGACCAACCGGTACAAACCACCACCTTTGCATTACAAGTTTTTGTGGTTGCATTACATGTCTGATCAATTCCGCATTCTTTTGACAGATTCCAACCGGAACCATCAGATTTACATATCATTAAATTTCTACCATCACATTTGTAGGTGTTGGCGGTGCAGACCGGATTACAATAAGTTTTTCCCACAGTGCATCCATTAGGACACCTAGAAGAAGTCCACTGACCATTAGAACCACAAGTCCTAATTTCTCCACCATTAGCAGAAGAACAAAATTTAAAGCCAGGATTATAAGAACTGGTTCCAATTCTACACTTAATTGTCCCTGCCACTCCAGCATCTTCCACCAACGCCGCCTGACTCCTATTTTCCTGGTTTTGCTGCACTAATTTCGTGGCTACCGGCAAAGATACTGCTACCACCAACATTCCTAACAGAAGAAAAATATTGGCAATCCCTCTTTCTTTTTTATAAAAAAACCGTTTCACTTAAAGTCTATTTTTTAACTAAAAAAGTTAACCATTCTTTTTTAAACCCGTCAACCACTAACTACACCATTATTTAATCAAAAACCTCTTTATATCCCCCACCGTCGTCAATAGCATCAACAGCAACAGCAGTATCATACCCAAATTATTTATTGTCGCTTCTAATCTTGGATTAGCTTTTTTCCGGCTGATCATTTCATACAACACAAAAATTATTCTGCCACCATCCAAAGCCGGAAACGGCAAAATATTAACCACTGCCAAATTAACCGACACAATTCCAAAAAAATGAACCACTGCCAAAAACCCTTGGTTTTTGTTAATAAAACTCGTCGCCTGATACATCCCAATCGGACCGCTGACATCTTTTGGCGGCCGCCCCGACATCAACCCTCCCAACATCTTTACCACTCCCTCAACTATAATCTTCCCCCAAAAATAAGCCTCCTTAAACCCAGCTACAATTCCTTTATCTAGACGATACCATGGCACTTTTTCTGTTTTTGTGTTTGACACTGCCACCCCCATCGACCCTTCTCCTTCTGGAGCTTCGGCTCTCACCGACACTTTTATTGGCTCTGCCTGACCCTCAATTGTCAAATAAACTTCTCCTCCTTTATGTTTACCCACTTCATCCACCAACTCATCTGACTTTTTTACCTCTCTTTCATTTACCTTCAATACCACCCAATCCTCTTTTAATCCCGCTGCTGCTGCCGGAGAATTTTCTGCCACTCCTACAATTGACACCTTATCTGTTTCTACCGGCACTCCGACAATTGCATAAACCACGCTAAAAATTACTACTGCCAACACTAAATTCATCACCACTCCTCCCAACACAATCACCATTTTCTGCCACGGTTTTTTGTATTCAAATGACCGACTTTTATCCTTAACCTCAATTTTATTAACCCGATTATTATCCGTCTCTACCGTCGGATCTTCACCCAACAATCTGCAAAACCCGCCTATCGGCAGCCAGTTTAAACTATAAATTGTTTCCCCAATTTTTTTTCCTATCATTCTCGGCGGCAGACCCAAACCAAATTCTTCCACTTTTACCCCTACCTTTTTGGCCGCCAGCAAATGCCCCAATTCGTGAACCAAAACTAATATCGATAAAGCTACCAGAAAAATAATTAAATCCATTCCTTATTATCTACAATCTCCCGCCGATAATCTACCATTTAATTTCTGATCTCTGTTTCTTTTTTCTCAGCCAAATCTTCCAGCTTTTTTACAAACTCATCCGTTATTTTTTGCAGCTCCGTCTCGTCTCTCTTATATTCATCTTCAGAAATTGTTTTCTCCTGTTTAGCTTTTTGCAGCTCTCCTCTAAAATCGCCCCGAGCATCCCTTATCATCACTCTGGCCGCTTCCAGTTTTCTACCCAATAACTTTATATAATCTTCTCGTTGTTCCACTGTCAGCATCGGCAAACTCATTCTGATTATCTGACCATCAACTACCGGGTTCATTCCCACATTGGCCGCCGCAATTCCGTTACCAATCTCTCTGATTAAAGTCTGATCCCAAGGCTGAAACGTCAACGATCTGACATCCGGCACTCCAATCGAACCCAATTCAATCAATTTCATTTTTTGACTGCCATAAACCGTTACCACCACATTTTCTATCAACCCCGGAGTGGCTCTCCCCGTCCTAATCGAACCAATATCATTCATAAACAAACCCAAAATCTTGTCCATTCGGACTCTGACGTCTGAAAAATTTATCATAAACCAATTATACCAAAGACTTACTGCAGGTTAGCGCTGCATTCTGCCAACATAGCGTCATTGGCATCAGCACAAAACCAGTTAAAGCTGCCATCCTCGGCCACTGAATCAGTCCAAATTGGAGAACTGTTGTTACACAAACCATCAATTGGCCTCATTGAAGCCGGCACACCATTAGCCGCGCCACAGTAAGAAACTGCTCCCGGTTCTCCCGCGGCTTTACTTCTATTTTCCTGGTTCTTTTGCACTGCTTGCAGAGCAAATACCAACCCCAAAACCAATATTACTAAACCCAACAGGACTTTTATTTTTTTGTCTTTCATAAAAAAATACTAAACAAAATCAAATCAATTGTCAATAAACAAAAACCCGCCTCATCGGCGGGTCTAGTTTTAATCTCAGTTAAATTTAGATCTCGAATCTGGTAAACCGGTTAAGTTTCATATTTTCCCCAAACTTAGCCACCAAAGATTTAATCATTTCTTCCACCGTTTTGCTTCCATCCTTAATAAACTCCTGTTTTAGCAAGTCTTCAACCGTCTCCGGGTTCATGGCCGCTACCTGCAGACATAAATTTTTGGTTAATTCCACAAAATCCTCGTGTTTAGCCACAAAATCAGTCTCGCACAACAACTCTACCATTACTCCGATTTTACCGGTAGAATGGGTATATGTTGCCACCCTTCCCTGATGAGTCTCTCTTTCCGATTTAGTTTCAGCTTTCTTAAACCCCTTTTCTTTCAAAATCTCCTTAGCTTTAGTTTCATCTCCTTTAGCTTCTTCTACTGCCGCTTTAATTTCCATAATTCCCAAACCCATTTCTTCCCGCAATTTTTTAACTAACTCAATTATTTTTTTATTCTCCATAATTTACCTTTATAACTTTATAACTTGATAAACCTTTGCCTATTTGGTTCCAGCCGCTTTAATCGCCCGACCGATTTCTTCCACAATCAACCCGACGCTCTTAGCCGAATCATCGTTGGCTGGAATAGCAAAATCAACTTTATACGGGTTGGCATCGGTATCGCTGATAGCCACCGTCTTTAAGTTTCTCAATTTGGCTTCCTTTACCGCTGTCTTTTCAAACCCAGCATCAACCACAAACAAGATATCAAACAAATTTTCCAACTGCCTTAATCCCCCCACAATCTTTTCCAATCGGGCAATTTCTTTGTTCATCTGTGCCAACTCTTTTTTAGTATTCTCAGTAAACTTGCCTTTTTCCATCCCTTCTTTTAAGTCATTTAAATTTTTGACATTCTTTTTAATCTGATCCCAATTTGAAATTGTTCCTCCCAGCCATCGGTCGGTTACATAAGGCACCCCGGCGTCAAGCGCCACTCGGCGGACTACCTCTCGTGCTTGTCTTTTGGTTCCCACCAACACAATTTGTTTATTATTTCTCTTTTGGTTGTAAACAAAATTGCAGGCTCTTTCCAATCCTTCAAGCGTTTTTACCAAATCAATCACCTCAATCCCATCCCTTTTGGAAAAAATAAAATCTCTCGCCTTAGGATTAGTCTTAGAACTCTTATGACCCAAATGGCAGCCCGCATCCAACAAATCCTTAAGTCCAATCGTTAAATTATACTTTTTATCTTCTTTAACAACTTCCTTTTTACCCTCACTTCTAGCTTCTGCTGCTTCCTTAGCTATCTTTGCTGCTGTTTCTTTTTCCTGCTTTAGCTTTTCATTCAGCTTTTTTATATTTTCCGATGAAATCTTACTCTGACTTTTGGCTTTAACTACCAAGGCTTTTTTTACCAAAGATTTAACCGCCGTATGGCTGGGTTTACCGCTTCGGTTGACGGTTTTTGTGATGACTTTTTTTGTCTCTGACATATATTTGTCCTTATTAAAAATTGGCAACAGGGTCAATCAACCCAGGAACAATTAATCGCCAAATTTTCAAAAAAAATAATTAGACCGATTATAGCACAAACAAAAACCCCATCCATTTAGCTAACCAATCAATCTAAATCATCCACACTATTTACATTTTACGTTAGATTCACACACACTGGCACACCTAAAAACTGAAAGTTTACCATCATCGCACTTCATTAAAACACCCACCTCTTTTCTGCCAAAAATACCCAAAAACCCTCCTTCATAACCTTTCACACAAACAGCCTCTTGACTCTTAAGTAAATCTTTCTTTGCCCAAGATCCCCAAACCGAATTTTTCAAAGAACAATCTTTGTATACTCTAACACCACATGTCTGTCTCACAAAGTATTTTGCATTAGCCGACCCGGGTTTTGGTGAACACGAAAATGTAACTTTTCCGTCTTCAATATAATTTGGATTTCCTTCAAGCTGACACCCTGAACGACACAGGTCTGTCTCATCCGGCATTAACGATACTATTCCACTACGGCAACAAGGATTCAAGTGATAAGCTTCACAATTAGTATCCGTTTTACAAACTGCCGGACTATCTGAAGATCTGCATGTCCAAGTCCATCCAAAAAGCTCATCCACTGTACCAATCCATTTTTTTTGATAATTTTCCAAAGTACTGCCACGCTTGCACAGTTGATATATTCCACTATCTAACTCACGAACATTATCCCCATAACCCTTCCCGTTTGCCGACCCACAACAACTTGGTAAATTTTTAGATCTGATGTTTATCGCGTGACACTCTTCATTGCGACAATTCCAATTAAAGTCTCCATCCACACCGCTTCTGTCGCTCCAATTCGGCATATAACCACCCAAGCACAAATCTACCATCGGGACCGAAGCAAACGAACCTCCATTAGATTTGCCACACCCCTGTCCTTGACAACAAACCTGATCTCCTGGACAACCAAGCTTACCCTTATCTAACTCATTTGCAACACGTTTATTGGCACACTTAAAACCATCCTTTACACATTGGTTCGCAAAAGAATCACCAACACAACAAAAACCTTCACCACAATCAGAAACATCATTTGATCCAAATAGATTCCCTTTACATAAACTTTTATCCGTTATACAAATACCCCCCCTTAGAAGCACAGGTGGGCAACTTAAACCCTGATTTACACCCAGCATCCCTATCGGTATACTGTTCGCATCCAAAACCATCACATTTACGAAAAAGTTCCCAAGTCACAGTATTCACCCCATTCGAAAGAGTTGTTGTCGAACATATTTTTACATCACCATCCATGCACTTTTTTGCCCCCACAGTATACTCACCATTACACAAAACCACCCTAGTCTCTGGAACGTGAATATTAATAGTTGTCTTCTTTCCACTTCCGTCTTTAGCAGAAGCAGTAATGTTAGCTATCCCCGGCCTCAGTGCCCGGACAACGCCCGCGGAATTTACAATTGCCACAGAGCTATTACTGCTTGACCAAACAATATTCTTATTACTAGGATTTTGTGGTTTAAAACTAACCCCTATAGAGAGAAGATTTCCAAGATTCAAAGTGTAACTCCTTGGAGGGTCAAGTATAATCTCCTCAATTTTTATAATCGGATCCGGTTTGCAAACTCCCTCACCAGTGCACCCATAAGCACAAGGACTAAACATCCTCCAAGTACCGCCCGATAAACACTCTGCCGGAACAATCCCTTGACACATAGACTTCCCTAAGGCGTAAGTTTTGCCACCATAAACGCATGTCAATATTGGTGTTGGTTCAACCGCAGCGCAACTCCGAGACGTGTTCTGTCTGGTCCCTCCAGTGCACACAGACGGAGTTTTTGTTTCTGTCCTAGTTTGTGTCCCGTTAATGCAATTCCCCCAAACTCCATATACATAATTGCAGGTTGGCACTGTTACAGACCCAGTCGTTGGTGCTGCCGTCGGTGCTATCGTTGGTCTCGCTGCCATACAAACCACGCTTATTCCACCGTTTTTACCAACACATTTCCATCGGAAATCATAAGTAGTGTCAACCTCATCCCGAAAAGTCCCCAATAAACAAGTATTTAAGGTTGCCGAACATTTTCCATCAACTTTAACCAATCTTGTTTCACAAGTTTTAGCGACCGCATTACATGTTTGATCAACATCACACCGTCTCGACAAACTCCAACCCGAACCATCGGATCTGCACACCATTAAATTATTTCCATCACACCTATATGCACCAGCAGCACATACTTTCAGTCTAACTGTTGGCACCACCTTGGAATCACCTTCTAATGTTCCTGTCGGCCTAACAACTGGCGCGGATCTAACCGTCGGTGTCACAATTTGTCTGACTATTGTTGGTTTAACAACCACCGCATCCTCTACCAACGCCGCCTTGCTTCTATTTTCCTGATTTTGCTGAACTAATTTAGTGGCTACTGGCAAAGACACTGCCACCACCAACATTCCCAAGAGCATGAAAATGCTGGCAATTCCCTTTTCTCGTCTACAAATAAACTTTTTCATTAACAATTTATTTTTTTAAAAAAAATAAAGATAACTATTCCCTTATACCCTTGTCAAGAGTTTGCTTTTTTATAATATATATTATAAGTTAGATACTAATATTATTATAAGACATTAACTATAATTTATACCCCTTTTGTCCAAAAATTGCTAAAATTAACTCATGTCCGACAATAATCTCACCATTCTGGAGGTTCGTCTGCCTCAGGAAAATGAATTTACTTTTGAATCCATGTCATCTTTACTGGCAAATTTCACCCAATTTTCCAAGCCTTCTTTTTTAGAAAAACTTGTTGGCAAGAAAAAAACCATCGCCTCTTTAGAAATAGCTCTCCAAAACGGCCAGATTCGCTTTTTTATTGCCGTTCCGACTCTTGATATGGAATTTTTCCGATCTCAAATCCTAGCCCAATATCCCAGCGCCGTCACCCGGGAAACCCCCGACTACATTCAAGCTTTTCTCAATCCTACTCCCGCTGACACCAATCAAACTCCAATCCTGCCCCCGCTTAGTTTTACTCAACTGGGATTAGGCAAAGCTTACAGCTACCCCCTCAAAACCACCAAAGATTTTCATGACACCGATCCTCTCAACTCTGTCCTCGCTCCCCTCTCTCGCTCCAACAACACCACCGATTTCTTTGTCTTTCAAATAGTTTTAGCCTCCGCTCCCAAAAATTGGCAAGGCAGCATTATCAGCACCATTCAAAACGGCATCTTAGTTGACAAAGACCGCAATATTCGCACCGCCCACCCTGACAAGGCTATTTTTGAACAAAAAATCCAGTTTCCTGGCATTTTTGCCCAAATTAATCTTCTCTCTAACAATCCTGGTTTAATTGCCTCAGTTTCCTCCTCTTTTGGCGCTTATACCAATCCTCGGGGTAATTTCATCAAATCTTTTTCTCCCAACAGTTTCAATCGTCGCAAACTTCTCCGCTCTATCACTAACCGGGAAATCTTTCCCAATCTCAAAGGCCAGATATTCAATACCGAAGAACTTTCCGCCATTTGGCATTTCCCCAACAAAATTACCAAACTTCCCAACATCGCTTGGGGCAAAAAACTTTATTCCGACCCTCCGGAGAATCTGCCGGTTGCCGACGGCGCTACTCCCGAACAAAAGGCCGATATTACCTTTTTTGCCAAAGCTGAATTCAGAAACAAAGATACTATCTTTGGTATCAAACAAGGCGAAGACCGTCGCCGCCACACTTATATCATTGGTAAGTCCGGTACCGGCAAAACCACTCTCATTGCCAATATGGCCATTGACGACATCCGCAAAGGCCGAGGAGTCGCCGTCATCGATCCTCACGGTGATCTTTGCAACACTATCCTCGACTATGTCCCCAGTAACCGCATCAACGACTGCTGTTATTTCAATCCTGCCGACCCCGAATATGTTTACCCCCTCAACGTCTTGGAATCCAAAAATGAATCCCAAAAAGAATTGGTTGCTTCCGGCGTTATTTCTATTTTCAAAAAACTTTATGGTACTGTCTCTTGGGGTCCACGGCTTGAACACATTCTCCGAAATGCTGTCCTTACCCTAGTCAACACCCCCGGTTCCGATCTTACTCATATCGTCGAAATTCTTACCAACAAAAATTATCGGGAAAAAGTTGTCAGCCAGCTTACCAATCCCACCCTCAAAAATTTTTGGGTCAACGAGTTTGGTCGGATGGATCCAAAATTCCAAAATGAATCCGTCTCCCCCATTCTCAACAAAGTTGGCCAGTTCATCTCTTCTACTAACATCCGTAACACTGTCGCTCACGCCAAATCAAAAATCGATATCCAAAGCATTATGGACCAAAAAAAGATCCTTATTGCCGACCTCTCTACCGGCAAACTAGGTGAAGATAATTCTGCTCTGTTGGGAGCCATGCTCATCACCCAAATCCAACTTTCGGCTATGAACCGGGTCTTCCAATCTGCCGAAGACAGGTCAGACTTTTACCTTTATGTTGATGAGTTCCAAAATTTTGCCACCGAAGCTTTTATCAAAATTCTCTCCGAAGCCCGCAAATTCAAACTCAACCTCATTATTGCCAACCAATATATGTCCCAGTTGGACAAAACCATCCAAGATGCTATTTTGGGCAACGTCGGCTCTATCATTTCCTTTGTTGTTGGCAATCAGGACGCTTCTATCTTAGCCAAAGAGTTTGGTCCTCAATTTCCACCCGAAGATTTAGTCAAAATTGGCAAATATCAGGTTATTTCCAAACTCTCTATCGATTCCGAAACCACCCAACCTTTTTATGCCACCACCCTGCCGCCCTTATCCTGCAAAAATCAGCAACGCGACAAACTCATTCGCACTTCCCAACTTCACTGGGGCAAACCCAAAAAGTTATAAGGTTTATAACTTGATAAACTTGATAAACTTTATAAACTAATTACGGCTTTTTCCACCCCGCCCACTTGCACTTAGGATAATCCGAACATCCATAAAATTTCCGTCCGGTTTTGGTTCGCCGAACTACCCCATCTTTGCCGCATTCCGGACACTTAAATCCCGCATCCTCTTTATACTGACGGCTATAACGGCATTCCGGAAACCTGGAACAAGAAATAAATTTTCCAAATCTTCCCAATCTAATCACTAAATCTCCTTCTTTACACTCTGGGCATTTTTCACCCAATTTTTCCGTTTCCACCTTTACCCTGGCGCTGTTTTTTTCCGCCGTTTTTACTTCCGCTGCAAATCCTTTCCAAAACTTTTTCATCATTTCTTTCCAATCCCATTTTCCCAAAGCAATTTCATCCAAATCCTCTTCCATTCCCGCCGTAAATGGCAGTGACAAAATATCTTCAAAATTTTTCACCAAAAATTCGTTGGTTGCCACTCCCAAAACTGTTGGCTTAAACTTACCTTCATCCCGTTCAACATATTGTCTCAATATAATTGTTGAAATAATCGGCGCATAAGTGCTTGGTCGCCCGATTCCCTGTTTTTCCAAAGACGATACCAAACTGGCATCAGTATATCGCGGCATTGGGTTAGTTTCCGACTCCTGCCATTCCATTTTTTTAACCTTAACTTTTTCTCCCTCTTTCAATTCCGGCAAAATTTGGTCTTCATGTTTTTCTCCCGTAATTTTCAAAAATCCCGGGAACAACATTCTTACTCCTTTCGACTGAAACAGCGCCTTATTTGCCGCCAAATCTATAGTTGTATTTTTCATCCTGGCTGCTGCCGCCTGAGTTGCCACCGCCCGCTTCCAAATCATTTCATACAATTTCATCTCTCGGGAATCCGCCCCTTCAATTGTTTTTACTTCTACATTTGTCGGTCTGATAGCTTCATGAGCTTCCTGAGCGTTTTTGCTTTTATTTTTGTAAACCCGAACTTTATCCGCCACATATTCCTGACCATATTCTCTACCGATATATTTTCTAAATTCATTTATTGCCTTGTCAGACAAATAAACCGAATCGGTTCTATGGTAGCTAATTAAACCTTTTTCATACAATTTTTGCGCCACACTCATTGTTTGCTTGCCCGACCAACCCATTCTCCTGGCTGCCGCCTGCTGCAATTTTGAAGTCGTAAACGCCGGCACCGGCGCCCGGCTTACTTCCCTGCCTGCCACCTTTTCTACTGTCAATTCCTCCCCCACCGATTGACCAAATTTTTTCACCTCCGCCTCAGTCTTAAATACCGACTTGGAATAAGTATAATCACCGTCAAATAGTTTTAATTTAGTATTGATAAATACACTTTTACCCTGCCATTTTGCCAGTTGAGCCGTAAAAGTTTCTTTTCCACCCAACAAGGCTGACACCGTCCAAAATTTCTCTTTTTTAAAAGCCTCAATTTCTTTTTCCCTTTCACAAATCAGTCTCACCGCCACCGACTGCACCCGACCTCCCGACAATCCCCGCCTTACCTTTTTCCACAAAATTGGCGATAAACTATAGCCCACCACCCGATCCAGCACCCGCCGGGCTTGTTGGGCGTTCACCAAGTCCATATCAATTTCTCTGGCTTCCATCAAAGCTCTTTCGATTGCTTCCTTGGTAATCTCGTGAAATACCACCCGCGATATTTTTTCATCCTTAATTTTTGATTTCCCGTTTTGCAAAATCCATTTAACATGCCAGGAAATCGCCTCTCCCTCTCTATCCGGATCCGAAGCCAGTAAAATTATTTCTGCTTCTTTGGCAGACTTATTTAGCTCATCAATCACTTTTTTCTTTTTACTGTCAATCTGATACTCAATCTCAAAATTTTTGTCCATATCCACCGCCATTTTGTTTTTTGGCAAATCCCGGATATGACCCACCGTTGCCACCACTTTATAGTCTTTACCCAAATACCTTCCGATTGTCCGCGCCTTGGTCGGCGACTCAACTACCAATAATTTTTTCATTTTATTTTTTGACAAACTTGTATCGTTTCATTTTTATCCATAATAACACCCCTGTCAATTGCCTATTCGCTTACTTCTGTCTTTTGGCTTTTCCTTAGCACCACTGTATTTGGTTCGTTAAACCATTCTTTTAAGATATCCCCCACAATCGGCGCTGCCACATCGCTCCCCTCGCCTCCTCTCTCTACCAACACCGTAATCGATATCTGGGGATTATCCACCGGTGCAAACGCCGTCAACCATGCATGAGTATCCTTACTCCCGTCGCCGACTTCAGCCGTGCCGGTTTTACAGGCAATCTCGGTTTTAAAATTAAACAACGGCCAGGCCGTTCCTCCGGGTTTACACGCCTGCTTCATCCCCTCTATCACCGTCGCCCAAGTTTCATCCCTTATTCCCAAACTTTGGCATTCTGCCTTTGTCTCTTTTAACAAACTCATTTTACATTTAACTCCCTGATTGGCAATAATATTAGTCATTTGGTTTACCTGCAGCGGAGTTACATCTAAATCACCCTGACCAATAGCCAAATGATAGGTGTTTCCCAAATACCAGTTTTCTCCTTTAGTTTTCTTTTTCCAATCTCCATCCGGCACTAATCCCTCTACTTCTCCGGTTATTTCCACCCCCGTCCTGGCCCCAAAACCATATTTTTCCGACCAGTTTTTTATCCGATCCACCCCCAGCATCTCTCCTAATTTATAAAAAAAGATGTCATTTGACCTTTTTAGCGCCTTAACAATATCCACCATTCCATCAGTTCCCCCGCTTTTGCTCCACAACCAATTTTTGTAAGAATAATCCCCTACTTTCAGCACCCCCGTATCTTCAATCAAACTGGTTTTATCAATTACTTTCGATTCCAATCCTGCCGTTGCCACCACAATTTTAAACACCGATCCCGGATGATACCGGGCCGACACCGCCCGGTTTAACAGAGGCAAGCCGTCTTTATTATTCAAATAATCATTAATTTTTTGATTATTTTGATTAGCAAAATCATTAGCATCAAATGCCGGACTTGATACCAAACTAATTATTTTACCCGTATCTGGCTGACTCATAATCACTACCGCCTTTTTCCCCTCCAGCATTTTGTAAATCTTATCCTGCCAATAAGCATCAATCGACAGACTGATTTTTGGTTTAATTTCCGGTTCTTCCCGCCCCAATTCCCGCACATACTGTCCCAGCGCATCCACTTCCACAATTCTCTTGCCGTTTTTCCCCCTTATACTGCAGTCGTTATAAGCTTCAAATCCTCCCCGGCCGATTATGTCAGTTTTTTTAAGTCTGATTTGACAACTATCTTTTTTAATATCCTCATCCGACACCTTCCCCACATAACCTGTTATCATCGACATTGATTCTCCATAAGGATATTCCCGTCTGACCTCAAAAGCCAAATCCTTGCCCTCAAACTTGTAACCATCAAATTTACCCGAACTTTGGTAAATTTTATTACCCTCCTCCAGCTTAAAATATTGATAAACACTTTCAGCTATCACTCTGCCTTTTCTATCAACAATATCCGCCCGCGCCGCCGGAATCACACTCTCCAAAATTTTATTTGATCTCGCCGCCTTAGTATAGTAACTCCCTTCAATTAAATTAAGTTTCAATACCACTGTCAGCAGTATCATCAAACTCAACACCAACCCAAATCTCAGCAGCCAATATTTCCAAGGTAAAAAATTTTCTTCATTCATACTAACCCAACGCCACCTTCTTTACCTGATCCAATAACTTTCTTTCCTCTACCAACAATCCTGCTCCTCTGATAATTGCCATCCCAGGATCTTCTGCCACGACCGTATAAATCTTTGTTTCACTTTCAATCATTTCTGCCAGATTTTTCAGCTTAGCCCCATTTCCCACTAACACAATTCCTCGCTTCAACACATCCTCCATCAGCTCCGGCGGCGTCTCATCCAGCACTGATTTCACCAGCTTAACAATCTTGGTCAACTCCAAACTCACCGCCTCATTAATCTCCGATTTCGTCAGTTTCACTGACCTTGGCAGACCGGTTTCCAAATCCCGCCCCCGCACCAAATTATTTGTTTCCACATCAATTTTGATTTTCTCGGCGCTATTCGGACCCACCAACATTCCATACTTCATTTTTATATAATTTATAATTGCATTGTCCAATTCCTCCCCGGCGGTTTTTATTCCCCTGCCGACCACCACCCCGCCCATCGATACCACACTAACCTCAGTCTTTCCCCCGCCCACATCCACAATCACCAACCCGCCCGACACATCTGTCGGTAAATTCAACCCTATCGATGCCAGCACCACTTCCTCTATTAACACCACCTCTCTGGCTCCCGCCGCCATCAGCACCGATTTTATAGCTCTTTTCTGCACTTGATTAATAAAACTCGGCACTCCCACAATCACCCTCGGCTTAAAAATTTTAGGGTATTTTGACGGCACTTCATAAATAAGCTTAAAATAATAAGACATCAAACTCTCCAACCCCTCCAAATCAGTGATTATTCCATTTTTAATCGGACTCACCACCTCAATCTGCTTCGGTTCTCGATTCCACATCGACTTGGCTTTGTAGCCAAAAGCGATCGGTCTTTTAGTATCTGATTTTGGCGCCGACAATCCCGTCCATCTTTTTTTCTTCTGCCGCGCCAACATCGTCGGCTCGTCAATTATCACTCCTCTTTCTTTTAAATAAATCAGGGTATTATTGCTTCCCAAATCAATCCCAATATCCCAGCTAAACATTTGGGTTAAATTGCTTATTTTTTGCCCTATCGCCTTAATTAACTTCACTCTAAAATTATAGCAACTTAAACCAACCTCGGTTACAATATAAACTATCCATGAAACGCCTTGGTCAAATCATCCGTTTTCTTTATCTGGGTCTTTTTTTCCTTACTCCCCTGATTTTTAACTTCCGCAATTCCGAACTCTTTGAACTCCCAAAAATGCACTTTGTTTATTTTTTGACCATTATTATTGTCTCTCTCCACTTTATTAACTGGCTTTCGGGTCAAACCAAACTTGTTGTCAAACACCCCTTATCCCTTCCCCTGCTTTTGTTTCTCATCTCTCAGATCATCACCACATTTACCTCCATTGACCCTAACACTTCCTTTTTTGGTTACTATTCCCGGCTCAATGGCGGTCTTCTCTCTATTATTACCTTTACCAGCCTTTTTTATTACCTTATCCCTTATCTCACCCCCCATTTTCAAAAAAACATTATCAATATTTCCCTCTTTTCCGGTTTTCTTGTTGCCGTTTATGGCATTTTGCAGCACCTTGGTATCGACCGGCACCTTTGGGTCCAGGATGTCCAAAACAGGGTTTTTTCCAGCCTCGGTCAACCTAACTGGTTGGCAGCTTATCTCTGTATTATCATCCCTTTTTCTCTTTACCAATCCCGCCAAACCCAAAACCCCAAAATTTCTTTGCTCCACCATCTCAATTCTCTGGCTCTGTTTGCCTGCCTTCTTTTTACCAAATCCAAATCCGGTCTGATTGCTGCCGGTATTTCTCTTGGCATTTATTTTCTCTTCCAATTTATTTTCGACTTCAAACACAAAACTCTCTCAAAAAATCTTAAATTATATTTTCTGCCCATCCTTTTTCTTGTTATTGCCTTAACCACCAAAAACCCGCTGACAGAAAAAATTTTTCCCAAAAAATCTTCTTCCGCTCCCGCCGCCCCCTCTACCAATCTGATTATCACTCCTTCAGCCGATATTCGCCGCATTGTCTGGCGCGGCAGTCTTGACCTTTGGCAAAAGTTTCCTTTGTTCGGTACTGGGGTTGAAACTTTTGCCTATTCTTACTATTGGACTCGTCCCGTCGAACACAATCTCACTTCAGAATGGGACTTTCTTTACAACAAAGCTCACAACGAATATCTCAACTATCTTGCCACCACCGGTTTAGTCGGCTTTGTTCCCTATATCTTTTTAATCATCACCTTTCTGGTTGTCTTATTCAAAAACCGCCGCTCAAAACTTTTTTTACCGGTTTTGTCAGCTTATCTTTCTATTTTAATTACCAATGCTGCCGGTTTTTCCGTGGTTGTTACTTCCCTTTATTTTTTTCTTCTCCCCGCCTTATTTTTCTTCTCCCCCGCCAAACCCGCTCCTCCGTCCGCTCCTAAACCAAAATACTTTATGATTATTCCCATCTCTATTGGCTTATTTCTCACTTATCTAAATTTTACCTTCTATCTAGCCGATATTTATTACGCCAAATCCGAATCTGCCGATAGTCGGCAAAATTACCCCGATGCCTACAAATATATCAATCTCAGTCTCAAGTTAAACCCCTACCAACCCACTTATCTTATTACTCATGCTCTGGCTTCAGCTAAAATGGCTCTCGCCACCAAAGACCAATCTTATATTAAAATTGCCACCACTTCTGCCGACCGCTCTGTTGCCATTTCTCCCGCCAATATCAATTTTTGGCGCCAACGGGCTCAAGTCTACTATTACTTATCCGGTTTTGGCTCCGACTATTTTATTAAAACCGTCGAATCCATGATTCAGGCTTCCAAACTCGCCCCCACCGACCCCAAAAACTACTATTCTCTGGCTCAATTTTTAGAATCCGCCCAACTTATCGACGATGCTATTTTTTACTACCAGCAAGCCATTAAACTCAAACCCAATTACGACCATGCTTATTTTTCTCTCGGCAAAATTTACTTTGACAAAAAAGACTATCGTCTCGCCACCGACAATCTCCAACAGGCCGTTAATTATTCCCACCCGGTCAACACCGAAGCCCAAAAACTCCTCGACCAAATTAAAACATCTTCCAAACCCTAAATTTTACTTATATCGGCGACAATCATTTCTTTCCCATTCCACCGATAAAATTTTCCGCCCTCTTTTTTGATATAGTCTATAAACAGTTTTCCCCACAAATGATCCGACTCATGCTGCCACACCACCGCCTCATAGCCTTCCAATTCTTTTGACCTCGACACCAATTTGTTCCCCAAAACTTCCTGCCATTTCACCTTTATTTTCAAAAATCTCTTGACTGTCCCAAAATAATCCGGCACCGACAGACACCCCTCCAAAAAATCCTCTTCTCCTCCCTCATTGTTTTTCATTATCGGATAAACCCTTTCTCCCCAAGTCATCACCATTTCCGGATTAACAAATAATTCCACTTTTTTGTCGCTCTTTTTAATTCCAAAAAATCTTTTGGAAATTCCCAGCTGCGGTGCTGCCAACCCGGCTGCATTTTCTCCCTTTTCCAACTCGACTATTAATTTTTTAATTTCTTTTTTTGTCGCCGCATCCAAGCTCACCACTGGTTTGGCTTCTTTTCTCAAAATCTTGTTGGGATAAATTAATATCTTCGGCACAGTCTTATTTTAACAAATCATCTCCCGCTGACTAAATTTCCCCCTATCAGTGATAAACTCAGCTATGGTTAAAATTATTTTCTTTGGCTCCTCCGAATACTCGGTCATTATTCTAAATCAGCTTCTCCAAATCCCGGATTTCAAGGTTCAAGCCGTCTTTACCAAACCCGACAAAGCTGTCGGCCGCCAGCAGATCATCACCGCCAATCCTGTCTCCGCTTTTGCCAAAGCCAACCATCTCCCCCTCTTCCAACCCGAAGAATTTGATTCCAATCTGCAGTCAACCATCTCCAATCTCCAACCTGACCTTGGTTTGGTGGTTGCCTACGGCCCGCCTTATTTTACCCAAGACATGATTGATATTCCCCCCTACAAAATCGTCAATATTCATCCCTCCCCCCTGCCCCAATACCGCGGTGCCACCCCCGGCCCCTGGCAGATTATCAATGGCGAAACCACTTCGGCTGTCACTTTTTTCCAAATTGACGCCTTTCCCGACCACGGCCCTATTATTACCCAGATTCCTTTTGATATTAGCCCTGATGCTACTGCCACCGATTTTTACCATCAGGCCTTCACTCTTGCCGCCCAAAATCTAGAAACTACCATCAAATCTTATCTTAAACATCCTAAATCATTAACCCCTCAAGATCACGCTCAAAAATCATATTTTCCCAAATTTACCAAAGATACAGCCAAAATTGACTGGTCATGGGATCCGGTCAAGCTCGAGCGTTTTGTCCGGGCTCTCAACCCCTGGCCGGTTGCCTGGACGGAAGTCATCAACCATCAAAACAAAATCATCAAAATGAAACTCTTTTCTGCCGCTGTTTCTCAAAACCAATTTATTCCCCAGCTGGTTCAAATCGAAGGCAAAAAACCCGTTTCCTGGTCAGAAATTTCCTCCCACTACACCATCAAAACTACCTAAACTAACGCTTTTTATTTACAATCAGCAAATTTTTTAAACCTCATTTTTTACAAAACTGTTTTATTTTATGCCCAACCAAAGGCACAATTTAAATCAATCTTTTATTTTTATCGGAAAAATTCATCATTATTGATACAAACTTTTTCTGATAACTTCCAATAATTTTAGGACTGTTTATTTTTATTTTTTCAAAAAAATATTTTTATCAAATTAGAATATTACCCTAAATAAGGCACAAAAACAAAAATACTTTTTCAAAATATCTCCTAATTTAGTTTATAAAAATCAAAATTATCCCCAAACATCGGCATTTCATTTTTTGACAAAAACTTCCAAAAACTTTTTAATTATTTCAAGGAGGTAAAAATAATGCCAGCAAAAAAGAAAGTTGCTAAAAAATCAGTCAAGAAAGCTGTCAAAAAGAAAGTCGCCAAAAAAAAGGTCGCTAAAAAAGCCAAAAAGACTGCCAAAAAAGCAAAAAGAAAATAAATCAGGAAATTTTTACTAAAAACGGTGTCTATTTTTTAGGCGCCGTTTTTTGTGCTTCGGTCTCTTTTTTAATTCTTTTCAAACACTTAGTGCAAAATTTACCGCTTATTTTGTCCTCGCCCACCACCAAAGTCACCTTTTGAATATTGGCTTTATATGTTCTTGGAGTCCTATTTTGGGCATGCGACCGCAGTCGACCGACTTTGGTTCCCTTGCCGCATAAACTACAACTTCTCATAGTAAGGTATAATATCAGAATCAACATTTTTTTGAAATATGGAAATTTCTATTAGACTTATCTCTTTTTTATTCCTCATTGTCTCCATTACTCTTCATGAGTTTTTTCACGGCCTGGCTGCCGATCATATGGGCGATCCTACACCACGATCCTTAGGTCGACTGACTCTTAACCCTAAAGCTCACCTCGATCTCTTTGGCACTATACTTTTGCCCCTCGCCAGTGTCATAACTGGTATTCCCACCATTGGCTGGGCCAAACCTGTCCCTATCGACCCTTTCAATTTCCGTCATCCTCGGAGAGACGAAATTATTGTCTCTTTTGCCGGTCCTTTTGCCAATATTACTTTAGCCGTCATTACTGCCCTTATTCTCCGGTTTATTCCTGCCAGTTCTATGATTGCTTATCAGCTTGGCGCTCTGTTTATCCTCATCAATGTCTCTCTTTTTGTTTTCAATCTTTTACCCATTCCACCGCTGGACGGTTCTCATATTTTTCTCAATCTCTTGCCTCCCGAATCCGGACACAAATGGGCCGAAGCCTTTGACCGCTATGGCTTTGTTCTTCTGATTATTTTGGTCTTTCTTCCCCTCCATCAGGGTCAAACCATCCTCAATCTGATTGTTTCTCCCTTAGCCAGATCTATTTTTGATCTGCTTCTGCCAGCTGTCTGAGATCTGCCACCATCCGATCAATTTCTTTATCACTCATCCCGTGAACTTTGGCTCCCTGTTCCAACGTTTCCATCCCCGCTGCCATACAACCTACGCAATGCAGTCCATATTCTTCCACCAACACTCTGCCTATCTCCGGATAATCTGCTACCAACTTTCCCATCAAAATATCCTTATTTATCTTTGTTTTTTCTTTTTTCATAAACAAATTATATCCTACCTTACATCCAAAAATTAACGCATTAACACCGCAGCTAAAAGAACAACTTTCTCCCCAAACACCACAAACCCTTCCATTATTGTTAGACTTAACTGTCCTATCAAAGGCATCGCTTTGAGAAGGTGTTTTTTCTAACTAAACTTCTACAAAGGAGAACTTGTGACTGTCGGGGCTTCGTTCCTGCCAGACCGGTTTTCCCCACGTTTCTTTTTAGCGTGGAAAAGCCAGTATCAAAGTCAGCCTCTGGTGGGACATTTTTTACCAGCACCACCATAAGAAACATTTTCTCTGTTGGTTGACTGAAGTTGATGGTTGGGTTGGGGTTGTGGTTTGAGTTGTCGGATAGGTTATGGATTGGGTAGGTTTGATAATGGGGTTGGCATCAGGAGTTTGAATAGTGGTTGATGGTTTAGTTGTTGGGATTGGTTTGATGGTTGGTAACTTAATGGTTGATGGTTTAGTCGTTGGTTTGATTAGGTTGGTTAAGTTGGTTTTAAGGGTGTTGAATACGGTTGTGGGGGTTGGTGAATAACGATAGAACTTTCTTAAAGAAGATTTGCTGGAGGTGGTTTTAATCTGCATGATGTTACTCCATTCTCCTGGCATACAACCATTGTTACCTCTGACCTTAAAGTAATAGACGGTATTAGGTTTAAGGTAGTTGATTAGATGGGATTGAACTCCTTCTCTTAGCAGAGTTACTTGTTCTCCATGTTCTTCAGCATTAGTATTCATTGAGGAGAAACTGATAAAGTAATCTGAAGTGTCACCAAGGGGGGTAAAGAAGAGTTTGGCGCCATAACCATTGGCATCAATCTGGAATAGGTCTGGGGCTAAAGCTGGTTTTAAGTTGCCACAGTAGTTGGGGTCTGGAGGAGAGTTGGAAGGTTGGGGTGATGAAGAATTTGATGATTGGTTTGTAGTCATTGGTTTTTGACCAAAGATGGCAAACAGAGAGAAACCAGGAGTTTGAGCTCTCAGGAGTTTGTTGGTGGTATCATTGGTCGTATCTAGTTTTGACCAAGACATTCCATCATGACGGTAGATAGATAAGGTGTTGATATCATAACCACTGATCTGTGAGTCAGTGTAGCTTAAAGTGATAGTCGGGTTGTTGGTAAATGAAGCTAGGGTTTGTCCTACTGTAATGTAGGTTTTGATATCAAAGATAGATGAGATGAGTTGATTGGGGTTGGTATTGGTATCGCTGGTGATTAAGTCTGGAGGTGATGAGAGGTTGGTCATAATGGGATTAGTCTCTACCAACTTGACTTGGATATCTATGGGAGTGGTTGGATCCAGACTGGTGTTTATGTTTGAGGGTAAGGTGACACTGATGTTGGTGTTGGTAGTGTTTAAGCTTAAGTCACCTCCCATGTTGTTAGTTACCTGAGAGTAAGAGTAGTCGACGACTGGAGCGTTAACCGTTTCTCCCCCACAACCACCGGTCATCAAAGTGTTAATTGGTCCCAAAGTCTGATTGTTAGCTGCATCTGTCGAAATAGTTTGATAATAGTAATGGGTGCAGGCAATCAAAGAAGATAGAGTTATGCTATGGGAGGTGGTGGGAGTAGATGTTATTGGGGTAGCGCTTCCCAGAGATGAGGTTAAACCATACCTTACCAAAGAGTTGGCTGGTTCATCAGTTGTCCAGGTGATGGTGGCGGTATTATTAGTTACCGTGGCAGCTGTTTCAGACATTACAGGAGGAGTGGTATCTGAAATTCCTAAACTGTAGACGGCAAGATAAGGCCTAGCAGTATTGGAGATACTACCAAAATCTCCTCCCACATAAAGTCGGTTGTTGCCAAAAACTAAACTATAGACACCTCCAAAATTACCCCCACTAACATTAGGATTCCATGAAGCCAAAGAACCGTTGATATCGATAACTGCCAAGTTGTTTCTAGTTGTGCCACCGATAGTGGAGAAACTTCCTCCGGCATAAACAATATCGTTGTTAACTGCCAAAGTATAAACACCATCACCAACATTCGGATTCCAGTCAGTTACCGATCCCCCCACATCAATCGCTGCTAGATTATTTCTTGCCTGACCGCCAACTGAAGTAAAACTTCCTCCGGCATAAACAATATCGTTGTTAACTGCCAAAGTATAAACACCATCACCAACATTCGGATTCCAGTCAGTTACCGATCCACCTATATCAATCGCTGCCAACCGATTTCTCGTTTGACCACCAACAGTTGTAAAATCACCTCCGGCATAAACAATATCATTGTTAATGGCTAAGTCGTAGACATTACTACCAGCACTTGGATCCCAATCAGTTAATGATCCTCCGATATCAATCGCTGCCAACCGATTTCTCGTTTGACCACCAACTGAAGTAAAACTTCCTCCGGCATAAACAATATCATTGTTAATTGCTAAAGCACCAACATAATCATTAACATTTGGATCCCAGTCAGTTAATGATCCTCCGATATCAATTGCTGCCAACCGATTTCTCGTTTGACCACCAACCGAAGTAAAATACCCTCCAGCATAAATAATATTTTTATCAATTGCCAGAGTAGTAACAGGACCATTAACACTCAGATTCCATGAAGTCAGAGATCCACCCGCATCAATGGCTGCCAAATGATTTCTCACTACCATATCCCCAACCACACTATCACCTCCCACACATATATCACTTCCCATTGCCACCGCCATCACTGAGTTTTTTACCTCCGGTCCTGTCACTACTACCGACCCGTTCATCTCAATCACTGCCAACCCATTCCTAGTCTGACTACCAACACTTGTGAATTCACCTCCGGCATAAACAATATCGTTGTTAATTGCCAAAGCACCAACACTGTAACCGTCAACATTTGGGTTCCAAGAAGTTAAAGACCCACCCACCTCAATGGCTGCCAACCGGTTTCTATTTTGGTCACCGATAGTCGTAAATTTACCTCCGACATAAACAGTGTTATTATCAACCGTTAAGGTTTGGACAGAAGCGTCGGCATTTGGATCCCAAGAAGTCACCGACCCACCTACATCAATGGCTGCCAGATAATTTCTTGCCTGACTACCAACTGAATTAAATTCACCTCCGATATAAACAGTATCGTTGTTAATTACCAAAGAGTAGACGGGACCATTAGCACCTGGATTCCAAGAAATTGCCGACCCACCCATATCAATTGCTGCCAACCGACTTCTTGACTGACCGCCGATGACGGTAAAAGATCCTCCGGCGTAGACAATCTCATTGCTAATCGCCAAAGTATTAACCTCACCATTAGCATTCGGGTTCCAAGAAGTCACCGACCCACCTACATCAATGGCTGCTAAATTATTTCTCGTTTCATTCAAAACTGAATTAAAATTTCCTCCAATATAAACTACTCCGTCTTTAACTACAATTGCGTTCACCAATAGTCCCTCAAAAGTTCCTACCGCTAAAACCCGTTTAACTAATTGATATCGACTGTTGTCATTAACATACTGAATAGGTTCTAAATTAGGGTTCCAATTTAGATCAACTTGTCCGTCACTTAAGATATGAGCTATTCCATTTCTTATCTCTGTTCCTACTTGAGTAAAACTTCCTCCGATATACCAGCCGCCTTGACCATCAGCCACCACTGTTTTAACTTCTCCATTAACCTTAGGAAAATTGGTTTTTCTTTCATTTGTTTGTTTGTCAAAACAAGCAAATGAACTGGTATCCGGACTAACAAATCCCGTAAACTCACCTGCTAGATAAGTTGTGCCATCATTTCCCACTACTATATTGTTTATCAGCCCATTTGGTGTCCACCAATTTTGATTGATTAATACCGGTTCAGTTACTCCCGCTCTCACCCATTTAACTGGACTCAATAATAAAGCCAACAATATTACCGGCAGACAAAAATAAACACTCCACAAAAAACCTACAAACAATCTCTTCCTTTTTAACCTTATCACACCTTCATTATGACACAAAAAAATTTAATTTAAATTAATTTTTATTATCCTTTCTGCCCCTCTTTATTGCCTTTCTTGCTATAATATCCCTATGCAAAAAATCATTAAATTTTTAAAAGAAGTCGCGGTTGAATTTCGCAACATCAGCTGGCCCAAAAAGGACACTTTAATTCAGCTGACAGTTGTGGTAATATCTATCTCGATTATCATTTCCCTTATCTTAGGTGGTTTTGATTATCTTTTTACTAGTTCTTTTGGCCTTCTTGGCCGCCTTAACAACCCCGACCCAACCCTGTCAACCCCGGTTGATCAGTCCCAGGTCATTCCCCTACCGACAGATGCTTCTGCTGCCGGCCAAATTAAACCATAATTATGCCAAAAACTTCTACCAAAACTAACCAAAAGGAGTTTTTATTTAAACTCTCTCTAAATGAACCTAGTTTTGATGCCGCTTGGTATGTCATCAATACCTACTCCGGTCACGAATACAAGGTTATCGAAGCTCTCAAAACCAGAATCAAAACCATGGGTTTAGAAAGCCAAATTTTTCAGGCCATTATCCCCCTCCAAAGCAAAATGGTCATCCGCCGCGGCCAAAAAGTAAAATCTCAAGAAAAAACTTTTCCCGGCTATGTTCTGATTCAAATGTCTTTGACCGACGATTCTTGGGTGACTGTCCGCACTACTCAAGGAGTCACTGGTTTTATCGGCGTTGACAACAAACCTCAAGCCATTTCCCAAGCCGAAGTTGACAAAATTCTCCACCAAACTGAAGAAGATAAACCCAAATACGGAACCCCATTTTCGACCGGCGATATTGTCAAAATTACCAACGGACCTTTTGCTGATTTCATCGGCACTATTGACACTATTGATCAGGAAAAAGGCAAAATCAGAGTTCTGGTTTCCTTTTTTGAACGCGAAACCCCTGTCGAACTCGATTTTTTACAAGTTACCAAAGAACTCTAATTACTTTATTAACTTGATAAACTTTAAAACTTTATAAACTCATAAATCATGGCAAAAAAAATCAAAGCAATCATTAAAATCGCTATTCAGGCCGGTTCAGCCAATCCCGCTCCTCCAGTCGGCACCGCTCTTGGTCCCCACGGCATCAAGATCATGGATTTTTGCAACGAATTCAACGAAAAAACTAAAGATATGCGTGGCTCAGTCATTCCCGCCATTATCACTATTTTCGAAGACCGTTCTTTTGAGTTCATTCTCAAAAAACCCCCCGTCTCCGACACTATCAAAAAAATGGCTGGTATCCAAAAAGGCACTGGCACCGCCGGCCGAGAAAAAGTCGGCCAGCTGACCATGTCCCAAGTCGAAGAAATTGCCAAAAATAAACTCCCCGATCTTAATACCACCGATCTCGAAGCTGCCAAACGCTCAGTCATCGGCACTGCCAAATCCATGGGTGTTGAAATCTCCGACTAACTTGATAAACTTGACAAACTTTATAACTTTAAAAACTAAACATGAGCAAAACCACTCAAGAAAACAAAAAGAAAGCTCTCAAACTCAAAGAGCAACAACCAGTGGAAGTGTCCGAATCAGTCGAGACACACAAGGCTGTTACCGAAGCTGTCGCTCCGACTGCTCCGGCAGAAACTGAAGTTTCCCCCGCCCCGGAAACCCACAAAACCAAATCCGCCAAAGTTAGAAGCAAGCGGTATCAAGCCGTCAAGAAAAAAATTGACGTCGCCAAATACTATCCCCTAACAGAGGCTGTCAAATTAGTCCAAGAAACCTCTCTATCAAAATTCGACGGCAAAGTTGAGGCCCATATCACCGTTACTGACATCGGCAATGTTGGTGAAATTTCTTTCCCCCACTTACAAACGGCTTCCAAAAAAATTGTCGTTCTCAACGATACTATTTTGGCTCAAATCAAAGATGGTCAAATTGATTTTGACATTCTTATTGCTACTCCCGCCACCATGCCCAAACTTTTGCCTTTTGCCAAAACTCTTGGACCAAAAGGTTTGATGCCCAATCCCAAAACTGGCACCCTCACCGACGATCCCGACACCGCCGTCAAACGACTGTCAGTCGCCAAACTTATGATCAAAACCGAAAAGAAAGCTCCTGTTGTCCACCTAGTTGTCGGCAAAGTTTCCCAACCAGTCAATGAACTTACCGCTAACATCAGCGAACTTATCAAAGTTGTCGGTGCTAACAAAATCAAAAAATTGGCTCTCTGTGCCACCATGGGCCCCTGCGTCAAAGTCGAAGTCGGCAAATAAACTCTTAAATTAAGATAACCAACCTCAACCCGAAATCATAATTTTGGAACGTATTTGAGCCTGCATCGCAGACCTCATTTTCCAGTGGAAAAATTGATGATGAGGGTTGATCTGAATGTTTTTACTTGATGGACTTGACAAACTTTACGAACTTTCAACTTGATAAACTTATTCCCTCGCCAGCTCCACCATCTTATCCAACAACTCCGGATAACTAATCCCTACTGCTGCCGCTTCTTTTGGCAGCAACGACGTCGGTGTCAACCCCGGAATTGTATTTACCTCCAAAATTTTTGGTTCCAAATTATCTTTTACCATAAAATCCACTCTAGCAAACCCTCTGCCGCCAATCAACTCAAACACCTTCAAAGTGTATTCTTGGACTTTAGCTGTCACCTCTTCTGCCAGTCTTGCCGGCACAATCTCGTCACACTTTCCCTGAGTATACTTCGCCTCATAATCAAAAAACTCATTTTTTGGCTCAATCTCAATTACTGGCAGCGCTGTCGGCTGATTATTTCCCAACACCCCGCACGATACCTCCATTCCTTCAATAAATTCCTCTATCAAGACCCTGTCATCATATTCAAACGCTGTTTCCAAAGCCGCATCCAACCTGTCTAAATCAGTCACAATTGTCACCCCTACGCTCGACCCTTGAGTTGCCGGCTTAACCACCCATTTGCTTCCCAACTCTTTGACCTCATCCAAATCCACCATCTCCCCTTTTACCACTTCCAAACTTCTGGTTGTCGGTAAATTATTTTCTCTCATCAACTTTTTAAATTTAATTTTATCAATCCCTATCTCCGATGCCCGGCTGCCGCAACCAACAAATTTAATCCCCTCATTTTCTAACATTTTTTGAATTGTGCCATCCTCGCCCACTCCCCCGTGTATGGCAATAAAAACTACATCAGTCTCGACTTTTTTAATACCTTCTATATCAACATTTGCCTTCTCCATCACCATAGTGGCAATCTCATATTTCTCTTTATCAAA